>Ga0153999_1000386_pt1 | contig 19806 bp, 16 predicted proteins | sample TSNC083MetaG_FD_104675 | JGI IMG/M metagenome (GOLD analysis project Ga0153999, IMG submission 104675) | Attine ant fungus gardens microbial communities from North Carolina, USA - TSNC083 MetaG | ecosystem: Host-associated > Fungi > Mycelium > Unclassified | place: USA: North Carolina, Lumber... | reverse complement strand
CAAAGAAGCAGTGGATGAACTTGAAAAGATTAAGCAGGACAGATGGCTAAAGGAGGAATACCTTAAAAGGCAGATGGCCATCATGGATGAAGCAACACAAAAAGCATCTTATTATGAGGATGGTTTGGAAGATGGAATGAAGCAAGGTTTAGAACAGGGTATAGAACAGGAACGGCAACGAGGTAGGCTTGAGACAGTGACCAATGCCATCAAACTAGGTCTAACCAATGAGCAAATTCATACTCTGACTGATATGGCAGAAGAAGATATCGAAAAATTGAGAATAAACTGAAAGGTTAACAGCTAAACTTAAAAAAATAATATAAACTCTTTTATTTATTTGTCGAATGGTGTATACTGGGTTATAGAAATACCATAATTTGCATCATTTTAGCACCCATTGACAACAGCTTTGATTGAAGTAAAGGTGGGGTAGTTATAGGGAGAGATTAGGAATGAAATATGAAGAGTCTAAAGAAGAACACGGCGATGTCGATGGCAATGATATGGACATAAGTAAAAATTCTAAGCTGCACAAGGCTCTGGAGGCTTTAAATGATGAAGACATCCAAAAACTAATGGAAGAAGGTGACGAGGAGGAATCTGCATTTTCGGAAGAACATAACCAAAAGATGCAGCAGATGATTGGGGAACAATTGGGTCCGGAAGCGGCCAAAAGAATGCAAGCGATACAGAAATTGCGTGAAGCGGACAGAAATGATAAGTCATCTAATAAGCATGACAGCGGAAAATCTCATCATGTCTATCCAAGAATGAAGAAAGTCGCAGCTGCCGTTTTAGCTTTTGTCCTGCTGTTTACGATAACGATGAGTACAGAAGCTTTCAGACTGCCGATTGTGAATTTTATTATGAACGTGCAGAAGGAATTTATGGCAGTGAATGTTGAAGAATCTGGGACATCGGAACAATCAGTTGAAGCAAAGACAACAATTGAGAATGTGTACATTCTTGAAAAAACAATAGAAGGATATGACCTTGTTTTGGAAGATATAGATGATGTTTATGTTTTGAGGGAATATCAAAATAAGGAACAGGATACATATAAATTCTTTCAAAAAGGTCAAACTTGGAATTCCTTTTATGACGCTGAAGGCACAGATTATGAAATGATAGAAACTATTTATGATAATACAATGCTGAGTGAGTTAAATGGCATGTATTATTTAGTATGGAACTATGACGGATATATGTTTGAAATATCAGGTAGTCTAACTTTAGAGGAATTGATTATGTTGGCTGAATCGCTGACGTTAGAAAAAAATATAAAAGAATAAATTATGGGAGAAAGAGGATGAAAAAGAAATTAATATGTTTGTTTTTATGTGTGACATTATTATTAACAATGTCTTCTTCGATATATGCAAATGAGATAGAGGACAACGATGAATATGCGGAGGAAGAATATGCAATGGAGGGAACACCCAGCCTTGCACGGTGGAGTAATGTTGCTGCAATAAGTGCCGGTTTGAGTATTTCCAGTGGAAAGGCAACAACTGGATTTAATGTCCAAGGATATAGTAAGGTTACAAAAATTGTTGTTTATACATATTATCAAAAAAAAGTTAATGGCTCATGGGAAAATCTTAATTATGTGATTAATTCAAAAGCTGCAGATTATATCGTTGCATCGAACAGTAGCAGTAGTGGTATTATCAAAGGATACACTTACCGCGCAAGACTAAGTATCTATGCCTATGTTGGCACCGTTCATGAACATATTACGGTTTATAGTAATACAGTCAGCTACTAGCTGCTTCTGTTGAAATTCCTATGTTCATATACAGATGAATATTTGTATTCTATCCATAAATATGGAGTAGCTTTTTTTAAGAAGCGATGTATGGTTCATACAAAATCCTGAAATAAAAACCGGGAATAAAAAGTCGAAATTCAACTGATAACTATCAGTAAGAATTCCGGCTTTTTTATTTCAAGGGAATTTCACGCTTCCATCACATAATCGTCACATTCCAAGTGTAAAATAAAATTATAAAATCAAATTCAGAAAAGGAGTATCAATATGTCAGCAGACCAAGCAATTTTTGAAAGGCATGAAAAAAAATATATATTATCTCATTCCCAATATCAATTATTACGTAATGCATTGAAGGACCATATGCAGGATGATGAGTTTGGTTTATATTGTACCTGTTCTCTTTATTATGATACAGATGATTATGACCTAATACGTCATTGTAATAGTAAACCTATATATAAAGAGAAACTAAGGTTACGCAGTTATGGCGTTCCGACTCAGGAACAGACCGTATTCATTGAACTCAAGAAGAAGTATAAAGGCATTACTTATAAGCGCCGGCTTCCCCTTTCTTATAAGGAGGCCTGGCGATATTTGAACCATGGTATAAAGCCCGAGGTTGGTGGTCAGATATTAAATGAAATAGACTGGTTTATTCATCGCAACCATGTAAAACCGGCAATTTTGCTCTGTTACGACAGGATTGCCTTATGTGGCAAAGAAGATAACGAATTTAGAATGACGTTTGATTTTAACATCAGATGGAGAGATGACAATTTCGATATCTCAAAAGGCAGTTATGGTACGCCCCTTTTAGAAAAAGACAGCGTCCTCATGGAAGTTAAAACACTTAAATCATTGCCATGTTGGTTTACATCCATATTATCAGAATTTAAAATATATCCAAATTCATTTTCTAAATATGGAAATGTATATAAGAATTATTTGTTGAAAAACTATTTATTAGAACTAGAGGGAGAGGGATTAAGAAATGTTGAATAGTATTTTAGGAGAATCAACCCAGAGCATCACGCTAATTCAGATGTCACTATGCACAGTAACCTCACTGGTACTGGGTGTAATCATCGCTGTTGTATATATGTATCGTAATATTTATACTAAAAATTTTGTTGTTACAATCGTTCTTTTGCCGGCCATTGTCCAGGCAGTCATTATGTTGGTTAATGGTAGTCTGGGAACGGGGATTGCCGTCATGGGTGCCTTCAGTTTAATCAGATTTCGTTCCGCACCGGGAACTGCGAAGGAGATCAGCAGTATCTTTTTAGCGATGGCCATAGGGATTGCCACAGGAATGGGCTATGTCTACTACGCCATAGGATTTACGATTGTTATTGGCGGCGTTATTCTTTTGTTATCAAACATATCCTTCGGTGAACGAAAGGACACTATAAAAACACTTAAAATTACGATACCGGAAAATTTGGACTACACCGAAATATTTGATGAAGTATTTCAAAAATACACCAAAAAAGCTGATTTAGAGACTGTTAAAACAACAAATCTGGGCAGCTTATATGAATTACAGTATAGCATAGAGTTAAAAGATGTCAAAGTAGAAAAGGATCTGATTGATGAAATCAGATGCCGCAACGGGAACTTAAATATTATTTGCGGAAGAATGCCTGTTAATAGAGATGAGTTATAAGAAAGGAAGATGAGATTAATGGTTATAAAAAATATAAGAAGGCTGGCGGTATTGACAGCCATGCTTCTTGTAATGTTTAGTATAGTAGCTTGTGCCACATCGGATAATACATCTGACACATCTGCACAAACGAGTACCGGCACAACAGAAAGCACCACTGCCCAAAGTGAGGTATCAACAATAGATATTTCAGATATTTCAAATCAATATGATGAAGAAGATACCGATAGCAGCTGGGATGAATCCACGGCAACAATGATTCAGTTAAACGGCACATCAATTGAAGTGACCGGCTCAGGTGCTTCGGCCGATGGCAGCATTCTTACCATATCGGCTGCCGGAACTTATGTTTTAAACGGAACACTTGACGATGGACAAATTTTGATTACTGCCTCTGATAGTGACACGGTCAGACTAGTGCTAAATGGTGTTGATATTACCTGTAAAACAGGTGCCCCAATTTATGCCCAGACAGCAGATAAACTTGTCGTTATTCTTGAAGCCGGCACCGAAAACACAGTGACAGACGGAGGCGAGAATTTTGCCTATGCCAACACCACCGACGAGGAACCTGACGCAGCGGTTTTCAGTAAATGCGATTTGACAATCAATGGTACCGGTACACTTACCGTGAATGCCGGCTTTAATAATGGCATCGGCACAAAAGATGATCTTGTGATTGTAAGCGGAAACTTTAAGATAGATGCAGTCAATCATGGTATCCGAGGGCGGGATTCAATTACCGTTTTGGATGGAGAATTTACGATTACTGCAGGTAACGACGGTATTCAATCCAATAATGAAGATACGTCTAAAGGCTGGATATATTTAGAAGGTGGGAATTATCATATAACTTCCGGCTGCGATGGTATTCAGGCAGAAACGCTTTTGGCCATCACCGGCGGTGACTATACAATAGAATCCGGCGGCGGTGCTGCCAATGCTTCTTCGGTAGATACCACAAACAGCTACAAGGGATTAAAGTCGGGAATAGATTTATCTATTGTCGGGGGGACTTTTAATATCGACAGTGCTGACGACTGTGTTCATAGCAATGGGAATATTTCCATCAGCGATGGGGAGTTAACACTCGCCAGTGGTGACGACGGCGCCCATGCCGATGCCGATTTAAGTGTAAGCGGCGGAAGTATAATCATTACTACTTCTTATGAAGGATTAGAAGGGGCTACGGTCAACTTGAGCGGGGGAAGCATTGATATCGTTTCATCAGATGATGCTATTAATGCGGCCGGCGGAAGTGATTCAGGCGAAGGCGGCATGTTTGGAAAAGATTCTTTTAGCGAAGGTTCAAGTTCATATTATATTAATATTTCCGGTGGTGATATTGTTTACTATGCCGGTGGTGATGGTCTTGATTCAAATGGAGACATTACTATTTCCGGTGGTACGTTGATCGGAATCATTAATTCGACTGCGGATAATGAAGCGATCGATCTTGACGGCACATTGAGCGTGACGGGAGGAACCCTCATCTACGGCGGTACCGGTGTCGGCGGGACCCCATCAGAAAATTCAACACAAAGCTACGTGTATCTAAGCTCAGGCATTTCGGCAAATACAAAGATGAGTGTCCAAAAGGATGGAGAAACTCTGGTTGATTTTACCTTAGCGCATGATTGTCAATATTTAGCTATCAGCACTCCGGATATTGTCAGTGATGAGAGTTATGATATATATAGCGGTGATTCACTCCTTACAACTATTACAGCAGGAACAGGAGCTCCTGAAGGTATGGGCGGCGGCCAGGGAGGCGGCGGTCAAGGAGGTGGCGACAGAGGCGGACAAAGAAGCACTCCACCACAATAGAAAATATCAAAAGTGTCCTGAAATCTAAGTTTCAGGGCACTTTTTAGTGAGGATTATTTGAGCACTATATAAACTTAAGCTCTTTGTAAAAGATTATTTTGAAATCATCTATCGTCCTATGCTATAATCTTATACAGATGCTTCACGAAAACAGGAGGATATTGTATATGTCCCTTTATACTGAACATATAGAGACGATAATCAAAGAAGTGAAAAAAGCTGTCGTTGGTAAAGACGACTGTATCCACAAATTGCTTATAGCTATTCTCACAAAAGGTCATGTATTAATTAATGATATACCGGGTGTTGGAAAGACTACCCTGGCTCTGGCTTTTTCAAAAGCCTTGGATTTAAAAGCCAACCGGATGCAGTTTACTCCAGATGTATTGCCAAGTGATGTCATTGGATTCTATATGTATAAGCAAGACATTCAAGAATTTGTGTACCAACCCGGTCCCATCATGTGCAATTTGTTTTTAGCGGATGAAATTAACAGAACATCGCCAAAGACTCAATCTGCCTTACTGGAGGTCATGGAAGAGGGTGGGGTAACAATTGATGGTTATACAAATCAAGTGCCTGAACCCTTTATCGTTATTGCGACCCAAAACCCGGTAGGTTCTGCCGGAACCCAGATGCTTCCTGAGTCACAGCTTGATCGCTTTATGATAAGTATTAGCTTGGGTTATCCTGGTCTTCGCGATGAAATCTACATGATAAAAGACAGAAGTAAAGAGAATCCTCTGAAACGCATTAACCCTGTGATTGGCAGCAAGCAGCTAATCAAGATGCAAAAACAGGTAGATGAGGTCTACATACATAACGCTGTCTATGAATATATCGTCAAATTATCAGCAAAAACCAGAGAGCATGACATGATTCAATTCGGTGTCAGCCCAAGAGGTACATTGGCATTATCCAGAATGGCCAAAGGGAATGCTTTTATCAAGGGACGTGATTATGTGCTGCCTGATGATGTGACAGATATTTTCAGCGAAGTCGTCTGGCATCGGTTAGTTCTTTCGCCAAAAGCGAAGCTAAATTATTTAACAAAAACAGATATCATCAATGATATTTTAAAAGCAGTCAATAAGCCCACGCCGAAAGGAAAGCTATGAAGAATTTTTTCGTTTACCTATTGATTATGGGAATCACTTTATATGGTATGATTATGTATAATCAGCCTTCATTGATGATTGTGTTTATCTTTGAATTGTTAATGCTTTTGATGTCAGCTGCGCTAATTATTTACCTGCGTTTTAAAATAAGCAGTGAGCTGATATTACCGATACAGAGGGTTAAAAAAGGGGAACCGTTAATGATGGAGATTCAGGTGAAAAATACTTCTTTCTTACCGGTTCAAAGGCTTAAAGCGAACCTCTATTATCATTATAATTTTTCTAAAAAAAGACATCGGATTGTCCTATTGGAAAGTATCGATGGGAAGAGTGAAACCCGGCTCAGGTGTCAGATACTTCCGGAATATTGTGGCTGCTTAACGGTTAATCATATTGTGATTAAAGTATTTGACTTTTTGAACATTTTTAATTTTAGCAATAAAGTTAATGAAGTCTTTAAAATTGCCGTATTTCCTGATTTGTATCCGACGGATATAACGATAAGCCGACAAACCAGGAATTTTTTTCCTGACAGTGATACCTATGCAAAAGATAAAAGTGGTGATGACCCGTCAGAAATATTTAAAATAAGGGAGTACGCCGTCGGTGACAGACTTCAGAATATCCATTGGAAGCTCACGGCCAGAAAAGGATTGGCAATGGTTAAGGAATTTAGCCGGCCCATTGGCTGCAATGCAATTTTTTTGCTGGATATCCGCAAGGAGGAGTTTCCGGCTGAGCATTTATGGGAAATCACTTTTGCTATTGCTTATGGACTTTTAGAAGCAGAATGCTATTTTTATTTGAGCTGGATAGAGGGACACAGTAAAGAAATCGTTAGAAGAATGATTGATGACGTTGAAAGCTTATATGAGGCAATGGAGGAACTCATTTGTATGAATATATCCGGCTATGATAAAAGTATTGATGAAATTTATCAAGAAACATATTCTGGGGATACCCAAAACGTCAGACTTGTTTTAGATACGTCATTAAATCTGTATCATAATGGAAATATGATCTATGCTTTTGATGACGAAGCAATCGAAGATAGCCTGTCTGGCCTGCACTTAGTTATATAGGTGGGGATTTTAGATGAAACTTAAAAAAGATTTAATGATATCTATCATTTTTAAAATATTATATTCATCCATGATGGTCTATGGCACAATTGAAATCGTAGCTGTTGGACTATCCCTGTCATATTCCCGAGCGACCATCTTGTTTTTTCTTATTTGCTTTAATACTGTCATTCATATTAATATAAAGTATTTGCGGATCGGCGCAGCCATTTTATTTTTGTTATTGCTCTTTATTTTCAAGTCGGAAATGATGAATGGGTTTCAGATTATTGCCAATGAGATCGGCGCCTTACTTGAATCTTTTTATGGCATCCATTTAAAGGTATTTAATATTGAAGGTGAATCTGCCAATCCGACTTTATTCTTAATGCTTTGCGCTGTCATTCTAGCTGGTATTAAACAGTTGGCCATTTTTAGGAAGCAATCTCTCTGGCTGTTATTTTCCCCCGGAGCTTTGCTAATTGGCGGGCTTATGCTGATTGGAATAATGCCGTCAGCCGGGGCATTGCTCCTTTATATGATTGGTGGGATGGGAACATCTCTGACATTCAGAAAGTATCAGGATATAAAATTACATAACCATGTGATGCTGATCATATCCGGGTTAATGGTATTGCTATTGGTGATTTCTGTCTTTGTCATGTATCCGTTATTCAAACCCTCGGAAAACAGCTTATATACGATAAAACGCGAAATCACTAGTTTCTATAAAGAAAAAAACTTATATCTTTATGAAGATAATGCCGGCAGCGAAACACTGTCAGAAATAGCCGAAGGTGGATTAGCCCAAGGCGATTTAAGAAGTATAGACACTTTAAGATTTTCCGGTAAAAAGCATTTGGAAGTTACCGTTGATGAAAAACCGGAGGACTTGATTTATCTTAAAGGGTATGTCGCCGGCAACTATACCGATAATCAATGGGTACCCCGTGATTATACAGATTTCAATGAACTATTTACAGACAATGGATATGATCTTAAAAGAGTGCAGATGGCAATATGGAATATGCCGGCAAATGCTCTTGCAAGTAGTAATATATCTCAAATGATGGAGATTGAAAATCTGGCTGCGGGAAATGTTATTTACCCATACACTGCCAAGTTAGACTCAGATGACACGTTAAGCGGTGCCGAGAATGTGATGATAGAAAATTGGAGCGGTGGTACATTTGAGTATTATCCCCAATTTTATAGTCAGCTGGATCGTATGATGGATAGTGGCTTCTATCAGGAAACGACGGAATATTCCCCGGAAGATGATTTGCATATCGCATCTACAGAACAAGGAGATATATTTTCCTTATATGGCAACTATGTGATGTCGGCCTATACGAAAAATGATGATAATATGATAAGTAATGAACGTTGGTCTGCAATAGATACTTATGTGAATGCAGGACTTATGGATGCTACCAATGGATACAGCACCGGCACCATCATTCGCTTGGTCAAAAGTTATCTTAATGAGACAACAACATATAGTTTAAGTCCCGGAAAAGTTCCTGATGAACAGAACTTTATAGAATATTTTTTATATGATAATAAGAAAGGTTTTTGTGTCCATTATGCCACGGCAGCGACAATCATTTTCCGATACTATGGCATACCGGCACGTTATGTCGAAGGTTATGTCATTTCGCCGGGAGATTTTAAAGAGAATGAAGATGGTACATATACGGCGATTGTCAAAGATAATCGTGCCCATGCCTGGAGTGAGGTTTATAGTAATGGATATGGCTGGACACCTGTCGAAGTCACACCGGCATACACTGAAGGGCAAATTCCGGAACAAAATCGAAGTACAGAAACGACGAATGAGCAGCAAAAAGAATCAACAGATACGAAGACAGAATCTTCTAATAAGGAAACAAAGGATTCATCTGCAGCGTCTGAAATCAAAGCGGATAAAACCTCATTCATTAACCTGCTTATTGTCATTTTAATCATGATGACGATAGTCGGATTAATTGTTATCAGGCGTTATATCATAGTAAATAACAGATATCAAAAAATATATAGTAAAGATAAAAGAGAAAGTATCTGTACATGCTATGAAGAAATCATAAAACTTTTGAAATTCCAGGATTATGAATATGATATGTCAATGAGTGAAGAGACTTACGCACGTAAAGTTGAAGACAGTTTTGAGTTCCTGGAAAAAGGAGAATTTATAAACCTTACAAAAATCATTTTAAAATCAACCTATAGCCGGCACGAACCTACAAATATGGAAAAGTCTTATGCTTTGAAGTTATATAAAAAATTCAGACAGGAAGCAGTCAGAAAGCTTAAAACAGCCAGGAAGTTATGGTTGGTGTGGGGAAAATGTTTGTAATTATAGTGTTTAACATTTTTTGAGCTCGTGCTATAATAGATTTGATCGTTCTTATTTATATAAATACTATTAAAAGGATAAGGTGAATTCAATGAGTTTAATGAAGGATTGGGAGAATGTTGTTGCTGCTAATAGTCAGGATGCGATGTCACAGCAGAAGTTTTGGGCAGATTATTACATGTTGGAAAAAGGCATCTATGAAAAACTTTTAGAAGAACCGGATAAAATCGTGACGGGAACCGTAAAAGAGCTTGCCGAGATATATGCTGTTGAACCGGCCATCATGATTGGTTTCTTGGATGGAATTAATGAAAGCATCAACACACCGAATACGATTGAATCGTTAGAAGAAGATTCCAAGGTAATGCTTGAGATTAATTTAGAGCTTCTCTATAAGAATATGGTAGCGGCCAAAGCAGACTGGTTATATGAATTACCCCAGTGGGAAGCACTTATTTCCGAAGAGAGAAGAAAAGAACTTTATAAAGAACAAAAAAGTTCTACCACAATCGTTAAAGGTAAAAAGGTCGGACGTAATGAACCCTGTCCCTGTGGCAGCGGTAAAAAGTACAAACATTGCTGTGGAAGATAGTCATTTGCTTTCGGGTGGATTCTACCACCCGGAGCTTCTATTTTCACTGTTTATCGTCCTCGTATTGCTTTATAATGCGCTCCAGTATAGCAGCCTTACGTTCATCTGAGTGTTCATGCACATTATCATCAACCGCATTCATAAAATCTTTGATTTTCCCCTCATCGATTTCCCGCAGGACTTTATATAGATGGCTATTCTTTTTGATAATGAATTTATCGCTCAAATCAAATCACTTCCTAATTTATTCTTCAAAAATAATTTCTAATGTTTTGTTAATGATAATGCCTACATATTTTGTTAAGTTTGTAACATTAATATTTTCGATATCAATACCAGATGAAACCATAGAGGTATTTAGATGATGACTCGTATAGGCTATTTCAAAAAAATCATAAGGGTTTGTGATGATAAAGTATTGATCACACAAAATCCAGTTTTTTTCTGTTAATATAAATTCCAATTTGCTTTCGATTGAGTTTTCACTATGATCATATTTATTATAGTTAAATATGATTAAGAATCGTTTGAACAATGTTTCGTTTTTAAAAGCTTCAATCAATAAAATATCTTTATCAGAAATACCAATTTCTGAACATTCCTTTTGATTAGATGCCGGTAATTTCGATATAATATTATCAATAACCCTGTATTGCCTTTCGCTCCTCGTATGGTTCATCGTTCTTCGAATTAAGGTGTTCTTAGCCATTTCAAAGCAAATATAAGTAAGTCGGTATTCTCTTTCCAAGGCATCTTTATTTAAAGCAAAAAATAAATATTTCAAAAGCGGGACATAGCTCAGACTTATAATATTTTGATATATCCTTCCGTTACTATTTAGTTTTAACCGATGGATAATCTTATATTTTAATGAATTGTTATGCGGCTCAAATTTAGGCTGGGCAAAATATTCATAAATGCGATTATTATAGTATGCTGTTATTTTCCCGCTTCGGTTGATCCAACGGCTTAGTAAACTAGAATCAATTCCAATATTAAGGGCAATTTCTTTATTGTAAACCCCTGCTTCTTTTTTGAGTATTTCACACATTACCAAAAAAGTTTCTTCTACGACAAAATTATCTTTTGTACTCATCTGCGATTCCTCCCTCATTGCCTCGCACAAATATCATCTTAGTAGAAATTGCTAATTATTTGCAATATGATATTATAATAATAAACATCGCAGGTATACTTAATCTCCGATATTATCTCAAATATTAATAAATTATCTTACGAATATCAACTAACAAATTCTGGTAAACGCAAGATACTTGACAGGAGCGAAAAAATGTCTGAAAATTTCAGAAAAGAAGATTAAAGAGTTGTAAAGACATACAGCTCTTTAGAAAGATCATATGATTTATTTCGTGAGTTTCGCTAAATCCATAAAGAAAGTTGGATATGAAATATCGATACATTCACTGCCTTTAATTGTTGTCATGCCTTCACAATTCAGCGCCGCAACTGAAAATGACATCGCAATTCGATGATCTGCCTTGCTGTCAATAACAGCACCGTGCAGAGGAGAACCTCCCTGGATAATCATGCCATCTTCTGTAGGCGTTACGTTGGCACCCATAAGGGATAAGTTTTCTGATACAGTATCAATCCGATTAGTTTCCTTCACTTTAAGTTCTTTTGCATCTTTGATGACTGTTTGACCATTGGCGAAACAGGCCAATATGGCGATAACAGGCAATTCATCAATGAGTCTGGGAATGATTGCCCCTTCAATAACCGTTCCCTGAAGAGAACTGGACTTTACGATGATATCGGCAACCGGTTCGGTCTCCATGTCCCGAATGTTTTCCAAAGCAATGTCGGCACCCATATCCCGACAAACATCTAATAATCCTGATCTTGTTGGGTTAATACCTACATTCTTAATGAAGAGATGTGAATTGGGAACAATTAATGCGGCGGCAATAAAATAGGCGGCCGAAGATATATCTCCCGGCACGATGATTTTCTGAGCGGATAGTTGATTAACCGGATATATGGTAGTGGTTGTGTGACTAGATTCTAAGTTAACACCAAAAGACTTCATCATTAATTCGGTGTGATTTCTTGATAAATAAGGCTCGGTAACGCTTGTGGCTTTGTCGGCATATAACCCGGCAAGTAATATAGCGGATTTAACCTGAGCGGAAGCCACGGGAGAGTTATAATTTATGCCTTTAAGCGCCCCGCCTTTGATATGTAATGGTGTACAGCCATTATGATTAAGGCTTTCGATTTGCGCCCCCATCCTGGCAAGGGGCATTATAATACGTGTCATGGGACGTTTCTGGATAGATTCATCACCATTTAAGATTGATTCAAAATTTTGGGCAGCCAAAAGACCTGAGATCAAACGGGTTGTTGTCCCACTGTTCCCTGTATCTAAAACGGATTCCGGCTGTTTTAATCCCCGAAGTCCTCTGCCATGAATACGGACAATATCATGATGATTTTCAATGTGTATTCCCATCTTACGGAAACAATCAATTGAAGAAAGACAATCAGCCCCCTGAAGAAAATGATGGACTTCGGTGATGCCTTCTGATATCCCGCCAAGCATAATACTTCTATGGGAAATAGATTTATCGCCGGGGATTATCACCTCTCCGTTAAGGGCCTTTGATTTTTTAATCTCCATGGTATGTTTAACTCCTTCCTATGCTAACAACGTTCATGTACAGTATAATGGAACTTTCTTAGAATCCGGGCCGCTTTTCCCGATGCACCGGCAGCATCAAATTCAATACGTAGTGCGCCTTCCTGAAACTCCCGATTATGAACGATTCCGATATTTTTAATGCTAATTGAATTACTGGCTAAAATAGTTGAAAGCGTGGCAATAGCTCCGGCCTCATCAATAATGTCGACATAAATTTCGTAGAGTGGTTTAATATATCCTTTAGCTCTGGCTAACGGGATGTTGTCCCGGTACGTTTTAGCCTGATTAAAATATTGGGTTAAAAAATCTGTGTTATGGTTGGCTATTGCCCGATTAACATTTGTCAAGCCAGTCATATAGGTCTCTAATGCTTTTTGAATATATTTATTATTCTCGATACATATTTGCTGCCACATTACCGGTGATGATGAGGCGATCCGGGTGATATCTTTAAAACCGCCGGCGGCAAGCATCTGCATTAATCCTTCTTCGTTATCAGAGTCTCTGACAAGATTAACTAAAGTGTAAGCAATAATATGAGGCAAATGACTGATAGCCGCCGTAATGAAATCATGCTCATGATAATCAAGTACCACTGGAAGGGTACCGGTTTCCTTGAGAAGATTTATTAGAAAATCAACCTGTACCGGATTTGATTTTTCTGTCGGGGTAATGATATAATAGGCATTTTCAAATAAATGACCATTTGCATTTGGATAACCTGTTTTTTCAGAACCGGTCATAGGATGGCCACCGATAAAGTTTTCTTCCAAATCATAGGTTATGACAGCCTCATGAATTGAAGATTTTACACTGCCGACATCAGTTAAAATGCAATTTTTATCGATGATAGTTTTCAAATCCTTTAACTTTTCAATATTGATGCTTACTGGGGCACATAAAAAGATAATTCGGCAGTCGGCAAAGCTTGCGTCTATAGAATCGTGGGCATGATTTAAAATGCCGTCACGCAGGGCAGCGGTTAAGTTTTCTCGGTTACTGTCAAAAGCTCTAATGATAAAATCAGGATGTGTCCGGCGGAGAGCTTTGGCCATAGAGCCGCCGATTAATCCTAAACCGATAAAGCCTATCGTTGTTTTATTCATAAATTAAATTTCCTCCTGTTTCTCCTAAAAAACAAAGAAACTTCCATGTCATGTACATACCCTCAGTTGACAAAGTAACATACGCCTCAACTGAGGGTATCAATTCAGATTAGCATTATTAAAAGTAAAAATCAAGGGTTTTTCAAATTTTTGTTTTTACACTCTAAATTGTCATAAAACTCTTGAAAAATACGATAATTTTTAGTAAAATGTTTACATGGCTTATTCTTATGAGAATGATGTACGAATCAAGGAAAAAGCCGACGAAAAAAGTATTGGAGGAAGATGGACATGAAGGTTTATAAGACGCAGGACATACGTAATATCGTTATTTTAGGACATGGTGGCTGTGGAAAGACCACATTGGTAGAATCAATGGCCTATGCAACAGGTACTATAGGAAGGCAGGGTCGTTTTGAAGATGGCAACACAATTAGTGATTATGATAAAGAAGAAATCAAGAGAAGGTTTTCAATAAGCACATCAGTTGTTCCGATTGAATGGAATTTCTGGAAAATCAATTTATTAGATACACCGGGGTACATGGATTTTGTCGGTGAAGTAGAGGAAGCACTGTCTATCGCAGATGCTGTCATTATTGTTGTTTCTGCTAAATCAGGGGTTGAAGCAGGCACCGAAAAAGCATGGGACTACTGTGAGAAGAATAAATTGCCCAGAGCTATCTTTGTGACGAATATGGAAGATGAACATGCAAACTATTTAAAAGTTGTTGAAGATTTAAAAGCTTTATATGGCAAGAAAATCGCTCCTTTCCATCTTCCCATTAAAGAAAATAATAAGTTTATCGGTGCGGTAAACGTGGTTAACATGGAAGGCAGGGAGTTTATCCAGGGAGGCAAGTGGAAAGCGATGGATATTCCGGAAAGCATCAATTCCGATTTGGCGCCCTGTAGGGAAGCTTTACTGGAAGCAGTTGCCGAAACCAGTGAAGAATTGATGGATAAGTATTTTGACGGTGAAGAATTTACCGTAGATGAGATTATAGATGCATTACGTATCAACGTTAATGAAGGTAATATTGTTCCGGTTCAGTGCGGATCGGGTTCATTGGGATATGGTATTGAAAATTTGTTACAGACCTGTGTTGAATTCATGCCATCACCGATACGGGATAATATCAAGATCTTTGGAAAAGATCCAAGAACTGAAAAAGAGTATAATGTTGATTACGATTCCAGACGACCTTTTTCCGGATATGTATTTAAAACAATTGTGGATCCATTTATCGGAAGATATTCCCTGGTGAAAGTGTGCTCTGGCGAACTTAAGTCTGATGCCGTTATTTTTAACTATGATAAAGATACCGAAGAAAAGTTGTCCCGTCTCTATATTATGAGAGGTAAGGAGGCGATTGAGGTTCCGGAATTAAAGGCCGGTGATATCGGTGCTATAGCAAAATTAAGCAATACGTCCACCGGAGATACCCTTTCTCTTAAGAGTGCACCACTGGTCTTTGACAAGTTTGAACTCAGCGTTCCTTATACATATAAGCGATATAAAGCAAAGAACAAGGGTGACGAGGATAAAGTTTCCCAGGCACTCCAGAAGATGATGGATGAAGATGTGACTTTAAAAATATTTAATGATGCAGAAAACAGACAGTCATTGATTTACGGAATGGGCGACCAACATCTGGATATCACGGTAAGTAAACTGCAGGCCAAATATAAGGTTGAGATTGAATTGAAGAAACCTCGTGTACCTTATAGGGAAACGATTAAGAAAAAGGTTTCTGTCAGGGAAAAATATAAAAAACAGTCCGGCGGTCATGGACAATATGGCGATGTAGCTATGGAGTTTGAACCCTCCGGTGATTTAGAGACACCTTATGTATTTGAAGAAAGAGTTGTCGGTGGTTCCGTACCAAGGAACTATTTTCCGGCTGTTGAAAAAGGAATGGCTGATTCTGTTGGCAAGGGACCCTTAGCGGGATATCCGGTTGTTGGTGTTAAAGCCACACTATTTGATGGTTCTTATCATCCGGTGGACTCTTCTGAAATGGCATTTAAGACAGCCGCAAAGCAAGCATTTAAAACGGCATTTTTAGAGGCTTCTCCGGTTATACTTGAGCCTATTGCCTCATTAAGTGTCTATGTACCGGATAACTACACCGGTGACATTATGGGAGACTTAAATAAGCGAAGAGGCCGGGTATTGGGTATGAATCCAACCGATTCAGGTAAGACTGAGATTGTAGCAGATATTCCGCTGGCAGAGCTTTATGGATATTCAACAGATTTAAGATCAATGACAGGTGGCCGCGGTGATTTCGCTTATTCCTTTAACCGTTATGAGCAGGCACCATCAGATGTTCAGGCTAAAGTCATTGAAGAAGCGAAGAAGAATACCGAAGAATAAACAATGACGATATAAAAGAAAATGATTTGGTTGACAAACTATCATAATATAGGTAGAATATATCTTAATTGAAAATCATTCACGTTATAGAGTCTTTGAGTGCATGTTGGTTACGAACCAACATGAATTAGAGTGGTACCCCGGAAATAAAAAGCCCTTTCGTCTCTAAAGATGAAAGGGCTTTTTTATATTTGGCGAAAGGCAGGTAATTAATTTGGCAGTAACTTATAATCATAAGGAAATCGAGAAAAAATGGCGTAAATCCTGGGAAGAAAAACCAATCAATGTTGAGGATGGTACAAAGGAAAAGTATTATTGTCTGGATATGTTCCCTTACCCTTCAGCAAATGGGCTGCATGTCGGCCACTGGAGAGGTTATGTTATTTCAGATGTATGGAGCCGATATAAAATACTTAAAGGTTATTATCTTATCCATCCGATGGGTTGGGATGCTTTTGGTTTGCCGGCGGAGAATTATGCAATAAAGATGGGGGTTCATCCTGAAAAGTCTACGAGACAGAATGTTGCGAAGATCAAAGAACAGATTAAACAGATATCGGCAGTGTATGATTGGGATATGGAAGTCAATACAACAGATCCTGCGTTTTACAAATGGACGCAATGGATATTTGTTCAAATGTTTAAAAAAGGACTGGCCTATGAAAAAGAGATGCCTATTAACTGGTGTCCATCATGTAAAACCGGATTAGCGAATGAAGAAGTCATCGGTGGCGAATGTGAACGCTGCGGAACCAGCGTTACGAAGAAAAATCTTAAGCAATGGATGCTAAAGATTACCGAATATGCAGATCGGCTGCTGGAGGATTTAGATCAACTTGATTGGCCCGAAAAAGTTAAAAAAATGCAGGCGGACTGGATTGGTAAGTCCTATGGTGCGGAGGTTGATTTCGGGATTCGTGGAAGAGATGAAAAAATCAAAGTGTATACCACCAGACCGGATACTTTATATGGTGCCACATTTATGGTACTGGCTCCGGAACATTCTTTAGCGGCTGCATTGGCGACTAAGAGCCAGAAAGACGCTGTAGCAGATTATATCTATAAAGCATCCTTGAAATCATCTGTAGACCGTCTCCAGAGCAAGGAAAAGACCGGCGTCTTTACCGGAAGCTATGCCATTAATCCGATGAATCACGAACTGATTCCCATTTGGCTTTCCGACTATGTTTTGGCAGACTACGGAACTGGTGCAATTATGTGCGTTCCGGCTCATGATGAGAGGGATTTTGAATTTGCGAAGAAGTTTGACATTCCTATTGTGGAGGTTATTTCTAAAGATGGCCAACCATCAAAGGAATTAACCGAAGCCTATGTTGATGCCGGTATCGTTATTAATTCAGGCGAATGGAATGGAAGGAAATCTTCCAAACTTAAAGAAGAAGCTCCTGATATGATTGAAAAGATGGGATTAGGCAAAAAAACAACCAATTATAAACTCAGAGATTGGGTATTTAGTCGGCAGCGTTATTGGGGAGAACCCATCCCGATTATTCATTGTGAACATTGCGGCTGTGTTCCGGTTCCGGAAGAAGAACTTCCTTTAATATTGCCGGAAGTCGAAAGCTATCAGCCGACAGGAACAGGAGAGTCGCCCTTAGCCGATATTCCTGAATGGGTCAACACTACATGTCCCGTGTGTAAAGGCCCGGCAAAGCGGGAAACAAATACAATGCCTCAATGGGCCGGATCATCGTGGTACTTCCTCAGATATGTTGATAATAAGAATGATAAAGCGCTTATTTCAAAAGAAAAGGCAGAAAAATATTTGCCGGTAGATATGTATATCGGTGGTGTTGAGCATGCCGTACTCCATTTACTATATTCAAGATTCTATACTAAGTTTCTTTATGATATCGGAGTGATTGGCTTTGAGGAACCCTTTGTAAAATTATTTAATCAAGGGATGATCACCGGAAAAAATGGTATAAAAATGAGCAAATCAAAAGGCAATGTTATTTCACCGGATGATTTAGTCAGAGATTATGGCTGTGACTCTCTGCGGCTTTATGAATTATTTGTTGGCCCGCCGGATTTGGATTCCGAATGGGATGACAGGGGTATTGATGGTGTGTATCGATTTATCAATCGTTTTTGGAATATGGTGATGGAAAATAAAGACAAAGAGATTAAGCCAACAAAAGAACTGATAAAGGTACGCAATCAAATGATTCATGATATTTCTACACGTTTGGAGCAATTTAGTTTAAATACGGTTGTCTCAGGATTTATGGAATATAATAACAAGCTTATTGATTTGACGAAGACCACGGGTGTCGATAAGGAGACTTTAGAGACAGCCATTATTTTGTTAGCGCCATTTGCTCCCCATATAAGCGAAGAATTATGGCGGCAATTAGGTCATGAAGACAGCGTATTTAAAAATCATTGGCCATCTGCAGATGAAGAAGCCATGAAGGAGGATGAAGTTAATATAGCAGTACAACTCAATGGTAAAACAAAAACAGTGATTAAGGTGCCAGCAGATGTTAAGAGGGAAGAAGTTTTAGTCTTGGCTAAAGAGGCTTTGGCATCTAAGCTTTCGGGAAATATTATTAAAGAAATTTATGTTCCCGGCCGAATTGTCAATATCGTTGCAAAATAATTAAAAGATAGGGCTGTCTCAAAAGTATTCGTTAATGACTTTTGGGACACCCCTATGTTTAAGATTGTTTATTCATTGCACTCAGAGCTTCAAACATTTGCATTTGTTCAGGAGAGAGCATAGATTTCAAATTGTTAACAATATCTCCCTTATTACTATCCATATGATTAAATTCCGGGTTCAGCTCTGACATCATTTGGCTAATGTCTGAGGTATTTTCTAAATGATTAAATTTTTCATATAATTTACTTACATTTAGAAAATTGAGAACCTTATCAATGTTTTCTGCTTCAGGACCGCCTACATATTGACGGATATCTTTTAATAGTTCTTCCGGCTCCATTTTTTTGCTGCCAATTCCGCAAGCTTCCAGGGTCTGAGGATTATTGAAAAATTCTACTGTATTTTGCATTTCCATAAATCTGGCAATCATGGCCATTCGTGAGCCGGTGGAAGAATTTAAGTAGGGTATGAGAGCTTTAATTAGTTGAGATTTGCCTCGGCAAGTTCTCTCATCTAGTTGGGTTGTCTTTACTGTTCTATCATTATTTATAAGATCACATCCTTATTTCTTATTGTAAACCTTATATAATATATGCAACAGGCCAGGGTTTATGATAAGAATATAAGCTCATTTTT
>Ga0153999_1000385_pt1 | contig 19854 bp, 26 predicted proteins | sample TSNC083MetaG_FD_104675 | JGI IMG/M metagenome (GOLD analysis project Ga0153999, IMG submission 104675) | Attine ant fungus gardens microbial communities from North Carolina, USA - TSNC083 MetaG | ecosystem: Host-associated > Fungi > Mycelium > Unclassified | place: USA: North Carolina, Lumber... | reverse complement strand
TTTGTTACGCTTCCTAATGACGTAAATTTAAGTATGGCAGAAAGAATTTTAGTATCGGATTTTCCCGCCCGCCATCCGCAAAATGCCGTAGCGATGTTTGAATATACTTATGCCGGAAGGATTGTTGGGACAGCCTTTATAAATCGTATTCAGGCGGATCCGGCAGCCGCAGCCGTGCCGGAACGTACTAAAACGGAAGATACAAACGAACTGGTTCCTGCGTCAGGGTCTTCTTCTAAATTAAATCCGCTAACTCTGATAGGGACAATACTACTTATTATATTGATTGCCATAATTGGGGCGGTCATTGTCTTCTATATTCACAGCAGCCGAAGGGAAACGCAGATGATGGAGGAGCGAAGAAGAAAACGCAAAATACGGCTTAAAGAAGCGGGTATTTCACAAGATGAGTTTGATCAGTTACTTGCCTCCCGAAAAACGGGCAGGAGATAAGTGAAAATAAAATGGGGTATGGCGGTTTAGCCATAATTGGAAGACTTTATGAAGAAGAAAAAAGTAATAATTTTGTCAATACTTGTTTGCCTGATTGTTGTTTTTTTTACAGCTTACAGATTTGTAATAGTAGGTGGGAGAATAATTAAAATAGATGCCAACCCCGATAAAGGATTTTATACAGAGTACTATTTGTTTATACCTGATACAATCAAAGCATCCGATTCTACATTTTTACTCGTAGAGTCCAACAATACAGGATTTGTAGATGATAGCCATAAAAAGCATATGAACGCTGCCTATCATACCATCCGTCTTGGGCAACCAAATTGGATTGCCCGAAAACTTGGAATCCCTTTGCTTATACCCTGCTTTGACAGACCGGAATCGCATTGGCGAATGTATACACATGCCTTGGACAGAGATTCTCTTTTGTGTGGAAATGATTCGTTAGTGCGGGTTGACAGACAGCTGAATTACATGATTGACGATGCTAAAACGATACTTGCGACAAAAGGTATATACCTGAAAGATAAGATTTTTCTGAATGGTTTTTCTGCATCAGGAAGTTTTGGAAATCGCTTTGCGGCTCTGTATCCAGAAAGAGTTGCAGCGGTTTCCGCCGGCGGTATAAATGGTCTGGCAATTCTCCCTATGGATAACCTGCAGGATTATAAGCTTATTTATCCGGTTGCTATTGCGGATATTAAGCAAATTGCAGGTTTGGAATTTCAGTTACCGGTGTTCGCCTCTATCCCCCAGTATTATTACATGGGAGCAGACGATGAGAATGACGCGTTGCCGTTTGATGATGCCTATTCTTCATTGGAACGTGAAATCATTATTGATACATTAGGGGAGGATATGAATGTCCGATGGGATAATTGTCAAAAGTTATATGAAAGTCAGGGTATTAATGCTGTATTCAATATATTTGAAGGAGTTGGACATGAAACAACAGCAGAAATTGACGCGGATATAGTGTCATTTTTTATGCAAGTTATGGATGAATATAAGTAGAATTCTTTTCCCATACGTCTAAATTCTGTTCGTTGGAAGAGTCCGGGGCGCATGGCGGGCAGCCCCGGTCTTTGGTGAGTCTTTTAAGCGCCGGATAATGTTTCAATAAGGATTTTTCCCATCCGCCTGATACCCTCTGTGATTTTTTCATCAGGCATATTGGAGAAGTTGATCCGGAGTGTATTCTCATGTCCGCCGTTTGGAAAGAATGAGCCGCCCGGGACAAATGCGACATTTTCTTTAAGACATTTTTCTAAATAGACCCGGGCATCCATTTCAGCAGGCAATTCCACCCAGGCAAAGAGTCCGCCGCTGGGGACGGAAAAGGTTATGTTACCGGGAAAAGCTTCCTTCATGATCCGGACTAATAAATCTCTTCTATGCCGGTAAACAGCACGGATTTTTTCGATATGCTGATCGATATCATAAAGCTCCAGATATTTGGCAATTTCCATCTGGGCAATGGTATTGCACTGTAAATCAGTGCCTTGTTTAACAAGTACAAATTGACGGATCATGTCTTTGCCGCCGGCAATCCACCCGATCCGGTATCCCGGACAGAATACTTTGGAAAAGGTACCGGTGCATAAGATGTTGCCGGTTGTGTCAAAGGATTTTACAGATGGCAGAAATTCCCCTTCAAAGCGCAGCTCGCCATAAGGGTTATCCTCTAAAACAGCAATACCATAGCGTGCGGATAATGAAGCCAGTTTCTTTCTTCGCTCCCGGCCCCATGTCCGCCCGGTTGGATTTTGGAAATCCGGAATGATATAAATCAGTTTCCCATTCGGATACTGTTTCAGCTGCTTATCCAGCTCTGAGATTATCATACCGCCATCATCCGTCGGGATTTCGACAAAATTACAGCCATAAGCCTTAAATGCACTGATCGCGGCCAGATAGGTCGGACTTTCACAGAAAACCACATCGTTTTCATCCAGAAAAACCTTGCCGGCCAGATCAAGTGCCTGCTGCGACCCATGGGTTATAAGGATGTTGTCACAGTCAAAGCTGGTACCGAGCCGCTGATTCATACGGTCTGCAATCCACTCTCTTAAAGGGCGGTATCCTTCCGTAGTAGTATACTGTAACGCTTTTGCACCATCTGTGTCTAATACCAGCCGGTTTACTTCCTTTATTGCCTCAACCGGGAATAATTCAGGTGCCGGAAGTCCACCGGCGAATGAAATAACTTCAGGGTGCTCGGTTATTTTTAAGATCTCCCGAATCTCAGAAGCTTTAATGTTTGACATGCGCCGGGCCATTTTAAAATCCATCATGATCCTCCTGATGTTGTCTGTTTGTCTGATATTAAATATTATAGTAGATTAGCTGTCACAAATCCAGCTTTTTAATTCAACATCAAATACTCTTTTATCTTTTCATTTAACAATTCGTCATTCTGATAACAAAGCTGATGCTTTTCATAATCTGCTCTTGGTGTCATCCGTTCGGTTTTTGCCCGGTATTCTGACGGATACATATGGAAAATATCACGAAACATATAATTAAATGTCTTTAAATCCGGGAATCCGTTTCCGATTGCGATATCGGTTAAACTACGATTTACATTGTTTAATTCTAATATAGCATGTCGAAATCTCACTCTGGTTAAATATTCATGAAAATTAACGCCGATATTATTTTTGAAAAAAGTAGATACATACGTCCTATTGTATTTTAACAATTTTGCTAAATCGTCTAATGTGATCTTGTGGTCATAGTTCCGGTTAATGTACCGTGTGATATTTTGAATTGCCCTATTTCTTGTTTCATCGCGTGGTGATACAAATGGCTTTTGCCGTTACTTCTGAATAAAATTCATTTTTCATTGCCGCATCTAAAATCTGAGCAATATAATAACGAATCTTGAAAAACTCCGGACGCATCCGGTTCTCTTTGTTAGAAATACAATTAAAGTGGAATCCCTTGCCTGGTGATAGATACTGCTGTAAACAATCGGCCGTAAACTTAACTGTTACTGAAATAGTTCCTGGTTCAAGGGCAAATGAGCCGTGTCCTTCATTACGGTTGATCAGAATAACATCATCTGCTCCGACAAGATACAAATGCCCTTCACAGCCATAATCAGCCTGGCCGCTTAAAAGAATAGGCTCCGCCCATTCCTCTGCCGGAACTTCCTTTTGTATACCGGCCTTCAATAAAGGCCAGCGCTTTGTCGGCGGTGGTCATTGCGGCACCTTCGGAATCGTCAAGCGCCGTTTGGCTTTCATTAAACCATGTCCAATCCTGGGCATAATCCAGATTGTCCAGATACCATTGAAGGTTATGCGTAAACTCAGCCAGATTAAGCAAGGTATCGATTGCTTTTTCCCCGTATTAAGGTATAATAGATTCAAGTAATAATACCGAGAGATAATCACTAAAGAGGAGATACGAAGTGAATAGCAAGCGTAATATATCTATGTTCCTGGCAATTTCGTTTCTGCATTATCTGGCGGCAAACTTTGCCCATCCAATAACCCCGACATTGATTCTAAACTTAAATCTTCGGGAGTATATGTTTGGAGCAGCGTTTGCAGCGATGGCATTTACCAACTTTTTTTTTTCACCGTTTTGGGGAAAAATGAGAGATTTTTTTCCGGCCAGGAAACTGCTGCTTATTGGGTGCTTCGGATATGCGTGCGGCCAGTATTTATTCAGCATTATGAAAACAGAAGCGACGATCCTGTTCGCCCGGTGTTTTTCCGGTGTTTTTGTCGGGGCTGTCAGCGTTTCAGCCCTTGTTTACGTTATTGATATTTCGGAAAAGAACAAGACAGGCGAGAACCTGACGAAATTTGCAATTGTTCAGTCGGTAGGAGCTGCTTTTGGGTACTTAATCGGCGGGGTGCTGGGGGTATATTCAATTAAGGTAACCTTTATTTTACAGTCACTGGCGCTGGCATTGAGCGGAGTACTGTTTGCAAGTCTGCTTAAAGATAATGTCGTGGCCGAATATCAACCGTTGAGGGCAAAGGTATTTATAAAGGAAATTAATCCCCTGAAAGCTTTTCTGGATTCCAGAACCTTTATGACCAGAAATATGGCATTGCTTTTTATTGCGGTTGTGTTAGCCAACGTCGGGACAAATGCCTTTGATCAGTGCTTTAACTATTATCTGAAAGACCAGTTCCACTTTACCTCATTGTATAACGGGGTAATGAAGGCGATAACAGGTACGATTACACTGATTGTAAACGGTACCATTTGTATTTGGATCATCAGGCATGCCCGTGTAAAAAGAGCTACGGGTCTGATCCTTGCAGGCTGTGCGGCAAGTATTGGGATGATAGTAGCAGCAGATCATATTTACCTGTTTTTTATCCTTTGTATTATTTTTTATTCTTTTAATGCCTCTTATATCCCGCTTTTGCAGGATTGCGCGGCCAGAGGTGTGGCAGGAAGTAACGGCAATGCCATAATGGGCTTTTATAATGCAACAAAATCGCTTGGCATGATATGCGGAGCACTGATTGCCGGATTTATTTATAATTATGGCTCCAAATACCCGTTTCTTTTAGCGGGTGTCTGTTTTGCGGCGGCGGCGGTTATTATGCTGGCGGGCAGTAAAAAATCGTAGAATAGGATCATCCGAAAGCAACGGTTATTATCCTTACTGAAGAAAAGACATCCCGGAAGCGGCGGTTACGCTTTTCCCGCTGCGCAGCAGGCGGCGCGACTCCTGCATCAGGGCATCCATTTGCTCCAGCTTTATTAAAAAGTTTTTTTCCTCAGCACTTGTTTCAATAATATCATATATGCCGCCCTTTTGAATCACAATGCGCCGGTCTGCCATCAGTGCCAGAAGCGGATCATGAGTTGCCATCAGTACAATTTTATCCTGGGAAACCAGAATATCCAGTGCCTTTTTTCTGTCAATCCCGGCATTTTCAATCTCATCAATCAGCACAATGGGAGAAGCACTGAGAATTGCGGTATCGGAAATCATCAGTGCCCGTGACTGGCCGCCGCTTAAGCTCGTTACCGGGGTGTCGGCCTGGAATGCTTCACCGGCAAGCTCATTGGCACCATCCAGGATTCGTTTTACCACCTGGCCGGCATTGTTCACCATCCGGCTTTCCGCATGCATGTGCAGAAATTCACCAACGCTTAAGTCGATAACAAAATTCATGTTTTGAGATAATTGGGCTACCAGCTTATGGTTCGGAGAGTACCGCCACTTGGGATCGGGCGGGGTGTCGTTAATTAATATACTTCGGCCGGTCGGAGTATCTCCCTGGGCGGCCCATTCAATATCTGCCAACAGGCGGCTTTTGCCCGAGCCGGTTGGCCCGACAATGGAAACAATCTGGGATGGATAGATGTCCAGCCGTTTAAAGTGTTCGGCCGCTCCGGTTTTATCGGTACCCGGCAGGATGGTCAGGGAATTCACACCGCTGTCCTGTCCAAGCCCCAGAAAGAGCCGCATCTGTTCAATATACGCTTTTAGTTCTTCCGGCAGCGCGGTAATATCAACGGCAATATCCTCAGCAGCAGCGTCTTTCATCAATGAAAGATATTCTGTAAAGGTTTGATTCTCAAAGCCTGCAACATCGAGCAGATTCTGTTGGAAAAAATCGATAATAAAAGGATACTTGTCCAATAATTGAGCAATAGTTAAATGTTTCATGTTTCCTCCTTGGTCCAGTCCATTTTTTTGGTATTCCCCAGCTGATAGCTCTCGCCGATCCTTGTTTCACCCAGACAATAGGAACACATCGCCGACGGCATGGGAAAGCGCAGTTTCATCCCCTGCACCGAGTTATGCTGAAGCACCGGGTCGTATAAAAAGGTGCTCAGTTCATAAGCCCCCTGTCCGCTTAAGCCGTTGACGTGCATAACCATTGCGCGCGGATTGACGGCACCGACACGCGAGGCAAACACCTCGCGCTCGGCCTGGGAGACGATATCGCCCTTGGTTATCACCACCAGATCTGCAGTTTTGAGCATCGGGCCGATTTTTTTGGGGGTGTTGATGCCGGAAAGATTGTCAATCACGCAGACGCCTTTTACACCGATAAGGTAGGGGGAACAGCGGTTGCAGAGTCCGGCCGACTCGGTTATAAGCAGGTCAAGTCCGGCCTGGTTCCCCCAGCGAACCACATCTTCAATGTTGGAGGCGAAAAAGTGGTCGGGGCAAAGTGCCCCGGAGAGTCCTTTTTTTACTAAAATCCCGGCTTTTTCATATAGAATATCATCGTCTGTATACAGACAGTCAAATTTAACGACTCCGACTTTTATACCCCGCCGCTGGAATGCACCGATGGTTTTTAGGATAACCGAAGTCTTACCTGACGAAGGCGGACCGGAAAAAATCACCAGATTCATAAATTCCCTCCTGATGCAGTTAAAAACATCTGCTCGGTATCTGTTAATAATTTACTGATATCATGACTATGAATAAAATCCCAGCCCGGCCACATGAACCGCTGTTCATCGGTCAGGTGATTGTCTACGTCCGGGTGTGTGGACGGGAATTTACCGTCGGCGGCGAACACCTGGCCCATTTCCCCGGAAAAGAGATAATCAACCAGCGGCTGGATTTTTTCCTGCGAGGATTGCCTGCTAAGCAGGAAGATGGGGCTGATGATGGCACCATCTTTGGGCCATACGGCCTTCAGCAGACTGTCCTGCCCGGCCATCCAGGTGAAAAAGTAGGGCATGACGGTGACCACCGGTCCATCAGAGCTTCTTCGGCTTGTTCCGGTTTTAATCATCTGAGCCGGGTGCATATCTTTTAACAGGCCGCGTCCCAGCTGTTTTACGCCCGATTCCCCGTAAGTACTGAAAATTCCCAGCAGGACGGCATTAAATAAATCCAAATCACGCATCGGAAGGGCAATGCTGTTTTCAAATTCTGGTTTCAGCAGGTCGCTCCAGCTTTCCGGACAGGTACGGCCGCCTAAAAGCTGCATATTTACCATAAACACAGCCGGAACTACGCCGATAATTGTATAGCGCCCAAGGGGATCTTTGAGGTTGATCTGCGGATTGTCAAAGCATTGATTCAAATGACCGGCTCCGGTCAGATCCCGGAATACCCCGTTGTCCATATACCGTCCCATGACAGAACGGTCATAGAACAGGCTGAACCCGGCGGAGAGATAAATATCGGCCAGTTCGTCTTCATTTTTGCTTTCGGCAAGGCTGCTTCGCAGCCATTCAAGCCCCATGCTGGCCGCCTGCAGATTAAGCGTAACGGTTTGATCCTGCTGGGCGATCCAGTGTTTCAGCTGCTCAACAAGCTGCAGGCGGATCGGGCAGGGAAGGATACCGCTCATCGTCACCCCGGTTCCGGCTCCGGCAGAGCCGGCGCTGCTTCCGGCGGGCGTTTCCGGCGGTTCGCTTTGCTCAAGCAGTGCCGTTATTTTCTGCTCAAACAGAGCTGGTTCAAGCTGTTTGCTGCGCAGTGCGGCATCAAGTGAAATGGTTTTCCCAATGGTTTTACGCATTATTTCATTACGCAGATTTTCAAAGCCGTTATCGGCTAAAAATTCAATCAAAATGGGATATCGTTCGGTAATATCATAGATCTTATCTGTCATGGAAAAATAACGGTTCATGAAGACCTCCTGTACTTAAGTATTTATATCGTTGTGATAAGAATAGCAGATCGGCGCGGATACTTCCGTAACCATTGTTACAAATAATAAATTTATTGTAGCTGAAATACGAATATGTTACACTATTTAAAAAAGGTGGTGGTAATATGTTATCGGTGCTGCAAAATTGTGTGTTGTTCGCCGGTATCCCGGATGCGGAGCTGCCCAGACTGATAAGTTCCATTAAGGCAGAAACCGCCTCATATGATAAAGGTGAGCTGATTTTTTCCCAGCTGGACGAGCCGCGAAAAACAATGATACTGCTGACGGGGAGCGTAGCAATTTGTAATGATACAAACATGGGCAGGCGGAATGTTGTGGCACTTCTTGATCATCCGGGTGAGCTGTTTGGCGAGGTGTTTGTTTTTTTGAATAAGGAAACCTACGGAAACTATGCACAGGCAGTTACGGCGGCAAAGGTTTTAGAAATACCAAAGGCTGCTTTCAGTACTTTCCCCAAGGGTGAAAGTGAATGGCAGGTAAAAATGATTTCTAATATGATGACGATTCTGGCCCGTAAGGCGTACTTTTTAAACCAGCGTCTGCAAATCATTTCCGGTGTTACATTAAGACAAAAAATTGCCAGGATGCTGCTGCTTCATGCTTTGCCTGACGGCCGGGTAAATCTGCGCATGAACCGCGAGGAGCTGGCAGATTTTTTAAATACGACGCGCCCGTCTTTATCCCGGGAGCTGATGCAGATGCAGGAAGATGGATTCATAAAGGTTGAAAAACGGACGATTTATTTAACCGATATCGACAATTTGAGCAGAATATGATGATACCAGGGTACTTCGGAAGCCGCTCGGGGAGCAGCTAAACTGTTTTTTGAATACACGGTTAAAATGGCAGATATTCTCAAAACCAGAGGCGTAAGCTGCCTGTTTTACGGTAATAGCTTCATTACTAAGCATATACCGGACTTTCTTAAGCCTTGCCGTCAGCAGTTCCTGTTTGGGAGAAGCGCTGCAATACTGTTCATAGTAATGGTAAAACTGGCTCTTGCCGAGGTACCCATGTTGCCTTTGCGACATCCGAATCAATGGTAAAGAGGGTTCGTATTGCTGTTGATAATGTCAGCCTGTGGGTCTTAGGCAGGCCGCAGAATGTTATGAATTAACGGGTATTACACAAATTTCACACCCAACAGCCGGGCGATTACGACCGCCTGCTCCACATTCAGCCTCAGCCCATTTAGCTCCTTGAAGGTATCCGACACACTAATTCCGTCTATCAGGCAGGAAGACAAATCCATGCCTTTTAATTGTGCCTTAAAAAAATCTGTTCTAATCAGATTTAGCTGATCAAAAACGGTGTTTTTAAACTTAGCTTCAGAAAAAAATGAATCCTCGAATTCACTATTTTTGATCTCGCTGAGTTTCCATAAGGTAGCGGAAAAATTTCCATAGTGATAGGAACCGCCGTTTATTGATGCGTGGATAAATGAGCTTTGGCTGAAATCACTGCCGTCTCCTTTGCATTCAAAAAAAACGGTATCCCGGAAATAGCTGTTTTTCCAACTGCAATTTGACAAATTGCACCGATCAAAAGTTACTCCCTTTATCGCACAGCTGCTGAAATCGCAGCCAGTCATCCGGCATTTTACAAAACGAACGTCCTCGAGATCAATTCTGTTGAAATTGAGCCCTTCGATCTGCTCCCCGATATATTCTTGATGATAAAGAATCTCATCCTGCCCGATTATAATATCATCTATATTTGTGCTGCCTTTGCCACTCATAGCGCGCCTTCTTTCTGTCCTTCAAAAATTCAAATATTCCAAGAATTGTGCACCCGGCTGCATAACAGCCGATATTGTTACTCCCATGCTTTCCAAATTTCCGGGTGAAAGCCAACGGTTGCCTGGCTGCCGTTTCTGACCAACGGCGTTTTCAGGAGCTGTTGATTTTCCAATACCTTAGCGGATTTATCTTCCTCGGCCAGATACCGCACCAGTGCCAGGGTATCCTGATCCTTACAGTTTTGATCCAGCATCGCTGCAAGGCCTCCCACGGCCTGCCCGACACTGGTGAATTCCCCTTTGCTCATTTTTTCATTCAAATCAATCAGCTGATATTTTGTCCCCCGTTCTTTAAAATACCGCTCTGCCTTCTTTGTATCAAAACACTTTTTTCTGCCGAATATTTGTATGTTCATGGTTAGTCCTTCCTGCTTTGCTATTTTCGGTGTGTGATCTAATTTATTTCGCTTTTTTGATTTATTGTAACATAGTTATTGCTGCATCACAATTAAATTTGCGATGTCTTACGGGATGAGGTCAATCATTGTCACCCGGAAAACAACATAACCATTGTCAGGGCATGCTAATTGACCTTTTGATTTTGGATCTTTTTCAAAATTAAATCTAGCTCCGTTATGTAAGGCAGCTTGAATGGGGAATAAGGCCATATATGCACCGCCACAAAACGGAACATCTGGTGTATTCATTCCCTCACAACAAATTATATCACCGACTTTATAGCCGCAGGAGCAATACCCACTTACCTTTTCTACCTGAAACTCAAATTTTTTCATGAGCCTATTTCCATGTGTTCAGTTGTGGCAGCATTATCATTTTGATGCTTTCCGGGTTAAGAGCCTTAACAAAAGAACCGGCAGCAGTATCCTTAAACATTTTTTCAGAAGCTGATTTTAAATCTTCCATGGATATACAATGCTGTATCATAATCCATTCACGGGTTTCATCATTATAAAGAAGCTCTGAATCAATAAAGCCGGGTTGCTTTGAATGAAAATTTTTTTCGAGTCCGTCAATAATGTTGATAAAATCGGTTTTTTTAACATCTTCCAATGTCTTCATAATTACTATTTCTGTTATGATACTCATAAAAAATACCTCCTGTTTTTCTCATAGCATAAAGGGAAAAAAAAGGTATTGTAAAAAATCGACAATCATATATATCGGTATTTCAAAATTTCCTTAATGGTATCTTTCTGCTGTTTAAAGATACTTGGCGATTCACCTGAAAATTTTTTGAATTCTTTTATAAAATGAGTCTGATCTGAAAAATCATTGTCATACGATATGCTGGCTAAACTGACTGGATCTGAATGTACCAGTTGGTTGCTTACAGTTTGAAAACGCTTTATTCTGCGCAGTTTTTTTGGTGTATAGCCGGTATATTGTAAAACAATTCTCTCTAATGTTTTTATATTTATCTCGTGTTCGATACAAAAAGATAGTATTGCAGATTTTTCTTCAGTTTCAATAAAATCATGTATTAAATTTGTTTTGTTCATATAAACTTTACTTATATTTAACTCCAAAAGCAACGCGCTCTCGATATTCTCAGGTATATTATGTATTACCCCACAAGAAACAGCTGCTTTTAATTTGTGTGTTAGAGAAGCTGATAGAGTAAAAAGATCTGTGATTTTATTTTGTATATTTTCCAGTGACTGATTAACAAATGGAAACAAGCCAAAAGAATAAAAGGATATTCCCCAAAGGTGAATAGTACCGGTCTGATGAACATAGCTGTAACTGTCCCGCAAACCGTTTACATGAAAAGCTGGTGCGATAATTTTCTGTGTACCCACTTCATAAATCATATTGTCAGTAAAATTCATTATTAAATCAATACAATCTGTGGGCAATAGCTTGTGGTGAATATTTGCATTTTCAGTTTCACAATGCCAAATAAATTTTACCAACGGGACAAGACATAAATTTTTTATATAATACCGCGTTATAGAAAGCATTTGTTACCACCTCTTGCTATTGTGTTTTGTTCAATATAACAATACTAATTGATAAAGGTAAAAATGTAAAGAATATTTATGAGTCGGATGCTTCACAGTTTGTCGGATAATAGCGGCAAAACAGTAACAAAATTCCCCGCTAATATGGTATGATGATGTTAATATAAAAGGAATGAGGTTATTATTGCTATGAAATTCAGAAAAAATGTATTTGTGACGCTGCTATGTGCGGCAATTATAATTTCAATAGCTGCATGCCAGGGAGAAAATATCACCGACAGCAGCAGATATCCCGAAACCATATGGAAAAAAGCAGTTTCCGGCGGGGGCATCCGGGATTATGTAAAGGAGCATCAGGATGAGCTCGATCAGGAAGCCCTAAAGCTGGCGGCAGGAAATGACAATATTTGGTTAAACGGACGGTTTAAAGCCACGGTTTTGCTGAGTGAACTGGAGTACCAAAAATTCATGACAGAAACCGACGGCGGCAATGAGAATGATGTTTTTGCCGCCGACTATCCGGTCAGCGCAGCTTTCGCAAACGATTTCCTGGAAAAATCGGGAACTGAAACAGAGGAATTTTGGGAAGCACTGGAACCGCCGGCGTATACTTATAATTATTTTATTAATCTGTTTGCTGCGGCCGGGTCAGTCAGCGGGGAAACGCTGGTGCAGCTGACCGTGGGGCGGCCCGATGGTTATTCGAAGTATGAAGATGGTATATTAAAGGCAGTTCAACAATGGCTGGCTGAAAATCCGCAGCACTTCATCGGGACGGCAGAGACATTGGCACAGGCCGGTTTTTTTAAGGATAAAAGTTTCTATGATTTAAAGTCGGCCTTACTGAATAAGAATTCAATCATGCTGAAGGATGTCGACAGCGGGCTTGCCTATATCGGAGCCATCAAAGATACAATGTTTCCTGTGTTTGAACAGGATTTTGCAGAAGATTTTGAGAAGATGAGATATGAATCAGAGCTGCTGGGTGATACCTGTTATACGACCGGTCTGGCGGTTACGATACCGGATACCCTGGGACTGACAGAAGAAGGAGCAGAGACGGAAACGGTCGAACTGGAGGGAAAGAAAGTAATTGCGTTTTACCATAATATAAATAGTCAGGAGTATCCGGATTCACCTGATCCGTTAAGGATTATTGGAGATTTCATGATGACACTTTCACCGGAACAGTTTCCAAAAACTATGGAGGAAGCGGATTATTGGCTGTTATTAACGCCTGATTATGTTCGGGGTGATTATTATCAGATGGATTCTGGAAACAACCAGCAGATTAAGGAGGTTTATTCGTTTACTTCCATCGATCTGTATGAAGCAGCAGACGGCAGACTCCTCCGCCATGTGGGCGTGGTAAAGGAAAAGACCCGGGAAAGAATCTATTATATGACCGGCGATGACCGGTCGTCACTGGAATATCCGTCAATGGTTTCAGCCGATATCATTGCTTTTATATACCGGAATATTAATGAGCCGGAAACCTTCCGGTATATGCTGGAGAGATACTCAGAGAATCAGACATCGCTGGGAGTCGGAGATTATGCCGGGATCGGAACCTGGGATCTGCTGCTGAATACATATAATTTTGTGGAATCATTTGAAGACGGGAGTTTTTTATATACGCCTAAAGAAGGTAATGAATTTTTACGCTGCCACTTCACCATAACAAATAATAATAATCGAACCATGAGTCTGTTTCCGCCGATTTATTATACCGGAAAAGATTTATATGCGGAGCTGAAATATGGAGGGGGCAATATCTGCAAGCCGGTTGGCGGGGTTTTATCCTCCAATTATTTTGACAGCACCAGTTTTAAACCGGGTGAAAGCCGCAGTGGGTATATTCTGTTTGAGGTTCCACTTAATACCGCGGAAGATGGAACAGCAATAAATCTGGAGTTTTCCATTAAACCGCAGAGCGTTGTATATACAATAGCGCGGGAGTGATTTGAACAAGCTCTTAATTAAACAGTTGTATAATACACTTATTAAATGGTATACTGGATATGAAAGATTTAGTAAGAACAACAAGTGAAAAGGGAAAATCAATGAACATAGAATTCGAAAAATTAAAACCTGAGGCAGTCGGCAGGTTGTCTCCATTTTTTTGTCAGCGGCCGAATAAGGCTTGCGATAGTGTATTTCTGGACAGCTTTATCTGGCGGGAATATTATAATGTCAGGTTCGCCATCAGGGACGGCAAAGCAGTCCAGTGGCTGATGGAAGAGGACGGTGTTATGCATTCCGCTATGCCGGTGTGCCGGAAAGCCGACCTTTCCTACTATTTTAATGAAATGGTGGATTATTTTAACCAGGAGTTGCATAGGCCGTTTAAAATTAATCTGGCGGATGAGGAGGCGGTGGAATATCTCAAACTGAAGGAGTCCGACCGGTTTCTGGTAACGGAACAAGAGGATTTAAAGGATTATCTGTATGACGGAGAGGCCTTGCGCACCCTGTCTGGCAGGAAACTACATAAAAAGAAAAATAATCTGAATTATTTTCTTAAGAATTTTGAAGGTCGTTATGAGTTCCGGTCGTTAAACTGCAGTGACCGGGATGCCGTATGGAAATTTCTTGATAAATGGCGGGAAGAAAAAGGCGATGAGGTGGAAAAACATCTGGATTATGAGGTGGAAGGCATTCATCAGATACTGAAAGACTGTTCTTACTTTCAAATCCGTATGTCCGGTGTTTTCATTGATGGCATGCTGGAGGCATTTACTATCGGAAGTTATAATCCGTTGGAGGATATGGCGGTAATTCATATTGAAAAAGCCAATCCGGGCATCCGCGGTCTGTATCAATTTATTAACCAGCAGTTTCTGATTCATGAGTTCCCGAAGGTTAAACTGGTAAACCGGGAAGACGATCTGGGACAAGAAGGGCTGCGAAAAGCAAAGCTTTCCTATAACCCGTGCGGCTATGCAAGGAAATATTTGATTTTACAGAAGGATTTTAAGGGGTGACAAATGATTGGCTACCTGAACAACCAGGAAAAAAATGAATGCAGGAAATTATGGGAAGAGGCTTTTCCGGATGATTCCCGGGCATTCATTGATTATTATTTTTCTGAAAAAGTAAAAGATAACCGGATTTTGGTTCTTAGGGAGGACGCAGAGATTGCCGCTATGCTGCACCTGAATCCATACCGCATCAACGTGAGAGGGCAAGTCTGGGACAGCGATTATATTGTCGGCGTTGCCACCCGCCGGGATAAACGCCGGAAAGGCTATATGGGGCGGCTGCTGAAGCATATGATGCGGGAGCTAGTCGAAGAAGGGATGCCGTTTTGCTTTCTGATGCCGGCGGCAGCGGCGATTTATGAGCCGTATAACTTTGTTTATATTTATGACCAGCCCGCCTGGAGCATCAGATCTGAATATGCCGCTCCGGGAGTGCTGGAACGCAGACTGCTGCCGCCGGGCGGGAGCTGGACCAGCAACCGCACATATGTGGCTTCCATTGCCGAATGGATGAACCGCTGGCTGGCGCACCGGTATCAGGTGTATGCCAGGCGGGATGAAAATTATCTAAAGCGTCTGATGAAGGAAATTGCCAGCGAAAACGGAAGCTTTAGCGTATTGTATGACGGTGGTCTGGTTGCTGGTTATCAGGGTGAATGGGGAACCATAAGAAGTGAGCAGCGGCTGCTGATGTGCGAACCGCAGTATGTCCGGCTGGACTCGGAAAAACCTGTGATTATGGCCAGGATTGTCTGCTTAAAGCAGTTCGTCCGTGCCATCCGGCTGAAAAAAGAAGCGGTTGAAAAACAACCCGAGGTCGTTATTCCGATCTGTGTTGCTGACCCCCTGATCCCGGAAAATAATGGAAGCTTTAACTGGCATTTGAATGAGCAGACCTCATGGCTGGAGCCGGGTATGGACGAAACGACGGGAACCATATTTACAATCGGGGAACTGACGGAATGGCTGTTCGGATACCGGTATCCAAAGGCAGCCGAGCAATATTTGGATGTAGTGGATGTACTTAATGGTGTGTTTTTAGATGAAGTCGTCTGAGGAGATGATCTTATGACAGGAGCGGAGCAATTAAAAGAGTGGCTTTTGGAAAGCCGCAGCACGGTGTTTTTTGGGGGAGCAGGGGTTTCAACGGAGAGCGGGATTCCTGACTTTCGAAGCGTGGACGGACTGTATAGCCAGGAGTATGATTATCCGCCGGAAACAATTATCAGCCATCATTTTTTCGTACAGAACCCAGCAGAATTTTTCCGGTTTTACAAAAGGCGGATGCTGTTTCGGGAAGCAAAGCCCAATGCAGCCCACCGGGCGCTGGCAGATTGGGAACAAAAGGGCCGGCTGCAGGCTGTCATTACGCAGAATATCGACGGCCTGCATCAGCAGGCAGGGAGCCGTGAAGTGCTGGAGATTCATGGCTCGGTTCACCGGAATTACTGTATGCGCTGCAGCCGCTTCTATACGTTGGAAGAGATTACCTTACAAAAAGGAGTACCCCGGTGCCGCTGCGGCGGCATCATCAAGCCGTAACGTTTAGCCCGCTGGCTCAGGGAGCCCTGACCGGAAAATATTTAAACGGCATTCCCGAGGGATCCCGGGCGTCCAGAGAGGGAACCACCGTCGGCGGCAGATATCTGGAGCCGGAGCGGTTAGAAAAAATCAAAAAATTAAATGAGATCGCAGCAGCGCGCGGTCAAAGTCTGGCTGCCATGGCACTGGTCTGGGTGCTGCGCCGGCCGGAGGTAACAAGCGTTTTAATTGGTGCCAGCAGCACTGCCCAGCTGGAAGATAATACTTCTGCACTGAATAATATGGATTTTTCCGCCGGGGAGCTGCAGGCCATTGATGATATTCTGGGTAAAGACCCGGGCCTGCTGGAATAAATGTTATAAAAAGAGAGGGAAGCGATATGGAACAACGCTGGAAATATGAAGTCGGCGATATTGTGAAGCTTAAGAAACCTCATCCATGTGGCAGCTTAGAGTGGGAAATCCTCCGGGTAGGTGCCGATTTCCGCCTGAAATGTATGGGCTGTGCCCATCAGATCATGATTGAAAGGAAAACGGTGGAAAAAAATACCCGGGGATTGCGTAAAAAAGCTTGCAATTGCTAGATATCTCTGATAAAATACTTATTTGTGACACATAAAATCCTTGCTCCTGAAACTGAAGACAGGGGCCAGAGACCACAAGGAGGTAAAGCAATGAACAAATATGAATTAACGGTTGTTCTGAGCGCAAAACTCGAAGACGACGAGAGAGCAGCAGCACTGGAAAAGGTACAGGGTTATATCACCCGTTTCGGCGGCGCTGTGACTAACGTTGACGACTGGGGAAAGAAGAGATTGTCTTATGAAATCCAAAAGATGAAAGAAGGCTTCTATTATTTTATCCGGTTCGAGTCTGAGAATGCTGATTGTCCAAACGAAGTTGAAGAACACATTCGTATTATGGAACCAGTGATCAGATATCTTTGCGTTAAACAGGACGAGCAGTAAATAGACGACCAGTTTAGATGAAAGAAAGAGTGATGGTATGAATAGAGTAATTCTTATGGGAAGATTGACCAGAGACCCGGAGGTGAGATTTTCACAGGGTGAACGTTCTATGGCGATTGCAAGATATACGCTTGCGGTAGATCGAAGAGGCCGTAGAAGTCAGGATGGAGCGGAGCAGACTGCGGATTTTATTAATATCGTGGCATTTGACAAAGCCGGTGAATTTGCGGAAAAGTATTTTCGTCAGGGCATGAGAGTTCTGGTCTCCGGACGGATTCAGACTGGCAGCTATACCAACAAAGAAGGTCAGCGTGTTTATACCACGGAAGTAATCGTCGACGATCAGGAATTTGCTGACAGTAAAGGAGCAGGCGGAGATCACAGCGGCAGTTATCAGCCGACATCCAGACCGGCTCCGGCCAGCGCAATCGGTGATGGATTTATGAACATTCCGGATGGAGTAGAAGACGAAGGTTTGCCTTTCAATTAGTGTGCGCATTAATCTGAAAGACAGGTATTTTTAAGAAGGAGGCAGTACCAATGGCATTCAATAAAAGTGATAGACCAGATGGCGCCAGAATGAGAAGAGGCGGCATGCGCAGAAGAAAAAAAGTTTGCGTATTCTGCGGTGATAAGAATGGCGAAATCGATTATAAAGATGTAAACAAGTTAAAAAGATATGTTTCCGAAAGAGGTAAGATTCTTCCGAGAAGAATTACCGGAAACTGTGCAAAGCATCAGCGGGCTTTGACGGTAGCAATTAAGCGTGCCCGTCATATCGCTCTGATGCCGTACACGATGGAATAAGCCCTTATTTTATAAGGGACTGCGGAGTGAGGAGAGTGGTTTTACTCGAATTGCACCATAAAATATTAAATCCCTCTTAGTTATTCAGAGGGATTTTTTTAATTTTGCCGAAGCCGCACAGGAATTGGGAAAGCATTTTAGAGATTATGTGGCGAATTTCATTAGTAGTGGAGACCCAAACAGCGAGTTCTTGACAACATGGAATAAATGAACAAAAACAAAGCAGGAATATTTGGTTTTAGACGCTGCTTCTGATTATTCTATAATTAAAATGGATTCTAAAACACTGACATATGATAATGTATTAAAGCAAATTGATAGCGACCGGACTTTAAGTGAGAATGATAAAATGTTAATAATTTCTGAGGTTTTGAATGGAAGATGGTTCAGCGCAAAACTAGATGAATATTATAGCAATAAGACGTTATGGGTAACAGATAAAAGATAATTGAAATATCACTAATATAAACAGTTTTTGTATTTCAAAAAGCCTCAGAAGCCAATATATACAGTGCTTCTGGGGCTTCAGTGTTTTTACCTAACGCCTTTTCAGTGAGCTGAGAAGCCGGTATAACGGGTCAAATAAAATGAGGGATAACAAGAAATTCCCTGCTCCATGGATGATATCGAAGGGGATTCCTGGTATCCACCAGGCAAGGGCTGCGCCAGGGCCGCCGGAAACGAAATAGAAGCCGGAACAAAACAATCCAAACAGCATTCCGAAGATTCCGGAAAGCAGGGATATACTGACGGCGCCTGGCATCTTATTTTTATATATCAAAAATACCGCGGCCGGAAGAATGGGCCATACATACAGATAGGTAAACCACCATAGACCGAAGCCGTAGACCAGCCCTTCCAATAAAACAAATGCGTATAAAATGAGCCATACGTGTTTGCCAAATACAAGGGTATATAAAATTAGAAGCAGAGATACCAGTTCTACGTTGGGCAGCCAGGATAAACTTATCTGGCTGACAAATAAAATGGCTGAAAGCATAGCATCTAATACCAGATCCATGGTGGTAAACAGCGGGCGTTTTTTCATTTTAATAACCCTCAGAGACCAGGGTGTACTGAAATGTGTAATGCTCTCCATCCCTTATGGTTTGCTGGCTCACTCCATAGCTGCAAGGTTCTTCGTCACAGAGGAGAGACCAGTAAGCACCGTCTTTTTTGTAATCTGCACGCCTGCCGTTAATTGAAGTAACCATGAGCCCAAATTCCTGAGAAGCAGTTCCATCAATTTTAAAATCTGGTATGGCATTAAGTGCATCTAACAGAAACTGCGCTTCTGTGCTAATCTGGTAGTGGTCTGTTTCATTGTTCTCATATACCACATCAATGGAAATGTTTTTTGACCCGGTTATAGGAACTGGTTTTGTCAGCGTGTATACGGCTAACAGAAGTGCCAGAATTACAACGGCAGCGCAGCCCCCCAAAAAGGGAGAAAACCTCTTAAGTTTATTCATAATCTGCTGATTTCCTTTCTCTAGAGCATTTTTCAAACGTTCTATCATTGGGCACTTTAGTATAGCATATATCCATAGTGTGCTGCAAGAATTGAATTTTCATCCGTTCTTTCAAACAAGTGGGATTTAGGACGATTTATACAAAAAACAAAAAGCCATTTGCAAATATACAACAATATTGCTAATTTCTATTGCAATAAACAGAGAGATATGTTATGATGTAACCAGTTGGTAAATACATATAACTAACTAACTGGCCGACAGAATGAAAGAGGAGTGTATAT
>Ga0153999_1000384_pt1 | contig 19859 bp, 18 predicted proteins | sample TSNC083MetaG_FD_104675 | JGI IMG/M metagenome (GOLD analysis project Ga0153999, IMG submission 104675) | Attine ant fungus gardens microbial communities from North Carolina, USA - TSNC083 MetaG | ecosystem: Host-associated > Fungi > Mycelium > Unclassified | place: USA: North Carolina, Lumber... | reverse complement strand
TTCCAACGAAAATAATTATATCAAATAAGCCGCCTCGGCTCATTCAAACCTGCTAGTAGGAATTGAAGAGATCAAAGCAGCTTTTGACAACTATAATTTTCCCCACGAAACTAATATAGCAAAAATGAGCGCATTTGTCGATTATTCTTTAAAAACAATCAAAATTTCATAGTAAATATCGTATTGCGCCGAAATGGTGTGTATATCTATGCCAGAAAAAAATAAGAGCCGCGCCGGCTCTTATTTCAGTTGCTGTACAATGTCCTGTCGACCAAGCTCATTTAATTTTTCTCTCGCATCCGCCAATGTCTTGCCAAGAGAAATCCTTTTCATGTCAGCAGTCAATATTAAAACATATTCACCATTAAAATCAGATATTTGTTCACTCATATCGCCATTTACCCATATAGCCGAACCTCCGGCCATAACATTACCCCTCCCTATTTTGATATACTCCATTAACAGGAAGTTAACTTGTTTCAGCAAAGCTGTGAAACATCGGGGGTTCAGGCGGAGAGTCTACTCCACCTGAACTGAAGCCGCCTGTAGAGGCGGGAGTCTTAACTTAATGTTTAAGATAAAGAGCGACGAACGCTTCCGGTGGGGTTTTTACCCCATCTGAAGCTTAGTCGACCTTACCCATAGACTTAGCCGCTCTTAACTCCCGCTTGCAGAAGATGGAGTTAAAACGCGGTTTAGTCACCGGATAAACTACTATTTTAAAGGGGCAGAATTTCACTGCTGAGCAATCCCTGCTCTCTGTAGCACGAGAGGCAGCGATTGCTCAGTTTAGTTTCTATTTTTTCCACTTTATAACAGAAGCTCCCCAGGTAAGGCCTCCCCCGAAGCCTACCAGCACAACGACATCATCATTTTTAATTCGGCCGCTTTGAACTGCCTCATCAAGAGCGATTGGAACAGAGGCCGCCGAAGTGTTGCCATATTTTTCGACATTAACGACTACCTTATCCATTGGCAGCCCGAGCCTTTTTGCAGCTGACTGAATAATGCGAATGTTAGCCTGGTGGGGGACAAGGCAGTCAATATCTTTTTTCGTAAGTGCGGCATTGGCTAACGCTTTTGTTGCCGATTCCCCCATCACTTTGACGGCGAATTTGAATACTTCAGCCCCGTTCATGCTAATAAAGTGCAGACGCTGCTCAATCGTTTCTGCAGTTGTCGACAGCCGCGAACCGCCGGCAGGTACTTTTAATAAATCACCACCTGTGCCGTCTGCTCCCAAATCTACACCTACAATGCCATAACCTTCAGCAGTTTCACCCAAGACAGCGGCTCCAGCACCATCGCCAAAAATGATACTTGTATTACGGTCAGTCCAGTCGGTGATCTTTGATAACGCTTCAGCGCCAATGACAAGCACCTTGCGATAAGTACCGGTCCTAATAAACTGGGTGCCCACGATCAGTCCATAAATAAAGCCTGAACAAACAGCCGTGAGGTCAAAGGCGGCAGCGTGCATCGCTCCAATATTTTTTTGTACCAGACAGGCAACAGAGGGAAAGCTCATATCTGGTGTAACAGTGGCAACAATAATGAGATCAATTTCTTCAGGTTTAACATTGGCGTCTGTTAAAGCCCTAAGCGCCGCCGCTGTTGCTAAGTCAGACGTCGCTTCATTTGCAGCGGCAATTCGCCGCTCGCGAATACCGGTACGCTCGATAATCCATTCATCAGACGTGTCTACCATTTGTTCAATCTCATTATTAGTCATAATCTTAGCCGGAACATACGATCCCAGCCCCAAAATACCGACAGATTTTTCCTTCATATCTTAGTAAATCTCCTATCTTGTGCTTGTTAAAATATAGTCAAGCAGGACTACCTGCTTGCGTCTAAATTTAGTTGCTTTTTTTACTATTTTAAGGAAGGGATATCAATAGTAAAAATTAAAGCTTAAAGTCTTACTTCAGCCGTTTGTGCCTATAGCATGCCCCTGCTCAGTATGATAGCGTAGTCGGGTTTAAGCTTACAGGCAATATTCGTAAACCTCGTCATAATCATGATTTCATTCTACCCCTATTATAACAATTTTATATTTTTAGGCAAATTCCAATAAAGAAAGACGAACGTTTCAGGTGGTTTTTTTATCCCAGCTGAAATTTAGTCGGCCTTACCGAATGTCTTGCCGCTCTTAACTCCCGCTTACAGAAGCGGAGTTAAGACGCGGTTTAGTCTTCGGATAAATTGCTCATTGTTATATAATTAGCTAAATAGCTGCGAATATCCTGCTATGAGAGTATGAAGTTAGCAGTTTTTTAAGTGTCTCACATGAGTTTTTTAATGCGGAAATACCAAGCGTAAAATGTACTGTGTCCAGTTATATTTAGGTATTTTAGGCAAAAAGGGGTTGTCGCAATACGTTTTTTAATAAACGTTTTGCGACAACCCCTTCTCGGTTGAGCACAAAGATTGGGACTTCCGTGACATACTCCCACCACCTACGCTAACGCTTAGAGGTGGGGGCTTCTTGGGACGTACCAGCTAACGCCGATATAGTTACCAAGCTATCCCCGTTTGCTCAACGGTTCTGTATTGCTGATTAGGCTATACCAAGTAAGCGACAGCCTTCGTTTTTGATATTAAATTGAGTACAAGTTGTAAGTACCTATGGCCTTAGCAATATTTTCAGAGCATGACCAGATTCAATAATTTAAGCGCTTAACTCCCACTTGACAGCAGCTCAAATTTTAACGCGGCTTGGTCACCGGCTAACACATGTCTGCACAGTACATTGGAACATTGCTGAATGACCCTTGCCGTCACTTCTTCCATAGAGACGGCAATGCCTAATTCGTGTAATGAAGTTACGCCAAATTGTCGAATGCCGCAAGGGATAATCAGCTTAAAGTGATTCATCTGCGGGTTGACATTCAAGGCAAATCCATGCAATGTGACATAACGACGCACAGCAACTCCCACAGTTCCAATTTTCGCCTCGCCTACCCACACCCCGGTATAAGCCGGTTTTCGCCCTCCTGCAAGGCCATAAGCACGCAGTGCCTGAATCATCACTTCCTCCAGGCGGTTTAGATAGCTGTGCAGGTCCCATTCAGCCCCTGCCAATTTAATAATGGGATAGCAAACAATCTGTCCGGGTCCATGATAAGTAACACCCCCGCCGCGCGAAATTTCATGCACGGCGATCCCCTGTTCGCTCAATAATCGGCGACTGACCAAGATATCACTGGCCGACCCGCTTCGCCCAATAGTAATCGTTGGCGGATGTTCCACAACAAGCACTAAATCGGGCACAGTGCCGTTAACCCGTTCTTGATGCAGCTTTTCTTGTAACCCCAAGGCCTGTCGATATCCGATTTTCCCTAGATTCAGCACCCACATCGGTTTCATGTCAAATTTACCTTACACCCCTTAACATCCGTGACGCCTGATATGAGCTCCGTACAAAAGGCCCTGCGGCCACTTGCTCAAAGCCTATAGCCAAAGCCATTTGTTCATAATACCTAAATTTTTCAGGAGTAACGTATTCGACCACCGGTAGATGATATGGCGATGGCCGTAGATATTGCCCCAGGTTCAAAAAATGCACTCCCTGACGTTGTAAATCCCGAAATGTTTGCAATAATTCCGCCTCCGTCTCCCCCAGACCAACCATGAGACCACTTTTAATCTTGCCGCCCAAAGAAACTGCCCCCTGGGCTAAAAGAGCAAGGGAACGAGCATAGCTGGCTTCCGGCCGGACTGCCGGATATAATCTGGCGACCGTCTCGATGTTATGATTAAGCACATCAGGCTGTGCTGCAATGACCCGGTCGATCGCTGCCAGATCTCCTTGAAAATCAGGCACCAGCACCTCAACCGTTACTGCCGGACAATGATTTCTAAGCTCACTGATACAACGGACAAAAGCCTTGCTGCCGCCATCTTCAAGATCATCCCGCGTTACAGATGTGATGACAACATGCTCTAGCTCCAGCATTTGGGTCGCTGTCCGCAACCGTGTTGCCTCTGTTGCATCCTCCGGTTGCGGACTTGATTTTCCTACCGCACAGAACGGGCAGCGGCGCGTACAAGCAGTTCCTAAAATCATAAACGTCGCTGTCCGCGCCGCAAAGCATTCCCCTATATTGGGACAACAAGCGCTTTGGCATACCGTATTTAAGCCATACTCGACCAATAATTGTCTTGTTTGCTCCCCCTGCGGCCCGGCAGGGACACGTCTTACCAACCAGCCAGGCCTTTCCCCGTTCTTCATCCGTATTGATTCCTCACCTTTTCCGGCCTTGAGGAGGCCAATGAATGGCTCCGTTCTGTAACATCATTGCGGCTTCTCCCATGGCTTCACTTACAGTTGGGTGACTGTGAATCGTACTAATTACTTCTTCCACTGTGGCTTCCAGGCGGATGGCCAAAGCAGCCTCGGCGATTACGTCGGTCGCCCGCGGCCCTACGATCTGAACTCCTAAAATTTCGCCAAAACTAGCCACCGGCGACTATTTTAATCATGCCAACACCATTATTTTCAATCAAGCTTTTTCCATTGCCTGCTAGTGGGAAGATGCCGACCTTAACGGCTGCTGATAAAATTACGGGGAACTAAAGAATTCTTTACATTCTCAACAATTTGACGTCCGGCTCTACGGGCATACCGGGTAAGATGAGTAGTATAGGCCGCGGCCAGGGCATTTCCCGGCAAAGCCAAACCCAGTGCTTCAGACATGCACTGCATCGTACTTGCCGTGCCAATAAACTGGCAAGCCCCGGCGCTGGGACAACAGTTTCTGGAATAATACATCAGCTCTTGCTCACTTAGCTCACCTTGGGCATACTTGTCTCCAGCCCCGTATAAAACTTCCGACGACATATAGTGGGGACCGCTCAGCATCGAGCCGCCGCACACATGCAATGCAGGCATATCTAAACGCATCATCGTCATTAATTGCGCCGGCACCGACTTATCACACGAGGACATAAAAATACTGCCGTCATAAGGGGACGCCAAGGCATGAATTTCAAACATGAATGACATAATCTCCCGGCTAGCTAGCGAGTAATTCATGCCGTCATGAGCCATGGCAATGCCGTCACAGATATCGGTAACAGCATAAACGGCCGGTTTACCCTGTGCTTGATAAACGCCAATTTTTGCTTCATCGGCAAGGCCGTCTAAATGGCTGCTGCCCGGATGACTATCGCCGTGTACGGTATCGATGAGAATCTGCATTTTCCCTAGGTCATCATCATCCCACTGCATTCCTGATCGTAAACCGTCTCCCTGGTAATTGACTTTACGTAACTGCTGACTGCGGCTTGATCCACAACTCATAAATAATCCTCCTAAAAACTAAAAATAAGATACATACTATCTATCCAGTCTAAACCGGCTTAATAACCGCTCCTTTTGCTGCCGAGCCGGCCAATTGGGAATAGAAACCGAGATAGCCCCGCTTGAACTTTGGCTCAGGTCTTTGCCATATTGCCAGCCTTGCACTAATTTCCTGATCAGATAAATGCAAGTGCAACACACCCTTAGGTATATCAATAGTAATTTTGTCACCATCTTGAACAATGGCTAATGGTCCTCCCTCTGCCGCCTCCGGCGAGATATGACCGACAAAGCAGCCGTTATTCGTCCCGGAAAATCTGCCGTCGGTAATCAGGGCGGTTTTCTTAGCCAGCCCCATGCCATAGAGATATTTCATGGCTTTATACATTTCCCGCATCCCGGGGCCGCCTTTAGGGCCTTCATAGCGAATGACGACAACATCGCCGGCTTTGATACTGCCGTTTAGTATCGCTGCTTCTGCTATTTCTTCACAGTCAAAGACTCTGGCCTTCCCAGTAAATACGTGCATGTCAATCGCAATAGCCGCAGGCTTGGTCACTGCCGTATCAGGGGCAAGATTGCCCCGCAGGATTGCCAGCCCCTTCTGCTCACTGAACGGCTTGTCGATCGTACTGATGACACGATAATCGCGAGGGTATTTAAACTTATAATCCCCAATATTCTGCCCTACTGTCTTGCCGGTCACCGTACAGCATTCCCGGTTAAGCAACGCGCTGATTTCCCGCATCACCCGGGGAATGCCGCCTGCCCGGTAAAAATCCTCCATATCATATTTTGCTGCCGGGTTTACCTTGGCAATCTGGGGAGTAGACTGGCTCAGCCTGTCATACATCGCCATCATTGCCTCGGCCGAAATATCCAGTTCCGCCGCCACGGCCGAAAGATGCAAAACAGCATTGGTAGAACCCCCGGTCGCCATTAAAACGCAGACTGCATTCTCCAGCGACTGATACGTCATAATCTTTTCGGCACTTAGTCCACTGTTAACCAAGGCGACGATCGCCGTACCCGTCTCTTCCCCCAACCGCAGCCTATCGGCATAGACGGCAGGTACTAGCGCCGCTCCCGGCAGCGACATGCCTAGCGCTTCAGTCAGACAGCACATCGTATTGGCAGTACCGTAAAATGCACACGAGCCGCAGGTAGGACCACATAGTTCTTCCAGTTGCTCATAGCTCGTCTCATCAATTTTTCCGCTTTTAAGCATACCCAGCGCTTCCGACATTGTCGTTAAATCAGATTTACGTCCGTCAAAGCTGACGCCCCCAGCATCGGACCACCAGACAGCACGATGGCGGGAATTTTTAGCCTGGCAGCCGCCATCAGCATGCCGGGAACAATTTTGTCACATGAGCCCAATAGCACAATGCCGTCAAGGCGGTGGGCTTCGACCATCACTTCGATGTCATTGGCAATGAGATCACGGGAGGGTAAAATATAATGCATGCCGGCATGACCCTGCGCTGTGCCGTCACACGCGCCAATAACGCCAAATTCGGCTACTGTTCCCCCTGCCCGGTAGATACCCTTACGGACATGTTCGGCTACTTGCCGCAAATTGGCATGTCCCGGCACTAATTCATTCCAGGAGTTGGCAATGCCGATAAGCGGCCTGCCCAGATCATCGTCCGAAAATCCTACTGATTTAAACACACTTCGGTTAAAGCTCCAGTCAGGCTTGCCTAAAATATGGCTGCTCCGAGCTTTCATACTGCCTGCGCCCCCTTATCTCATGTAGCGTCACGGTTAACCGCTTTATCTCTTACAGCAGCAACAAGGCTGCTCGGCGATTGATCGTAGTGCTTTTTAAAAACGCTGCTAAAATAGCTAGCATCGCGGAAACCAACCATGCGGGCAACTTCGGCAACAGAGTACTTGCCGCTCATTAACCGCTCTCTGGCATTTCTTCAAGCGAATACCAGTCAGATAGGTCGCAAAGCCGTCGCCCGCATGCTTCTTGAAAATACGGCAAAAGTAACCTGTGCTCATAAACAGCTTACCGGCAAACTGCTCCAGGGCAAGATCCTTATGATAATTATTCCGGATATATTCAATAGCCCATTTTACAGCTTGTTCAGCCTGATTTTGCTCAGGGGCAACGGCATAGCTGATCAATTTGTCGATCAGATCATTTAGACACTTTTTCAGATCAGTAAAAGAAGCTGTTTGGTTGAGCTTGCCGATAAATTTTTGGCGGAGCAAGCCGGCTTCACCCGGCGAAATTATATATTCACTAAACTTGCCGATAAACTGATTGGCTATTTTTATTATGGCGACATAGACAAACTCAGGCTGGCAGACTTGCTCCCTAATATCGTCTAAAAACTGATACAAGACCGTTTTGGCTTGGCCAGGCTGACGCTCCATCAGATAGTGCTGCACCTTTTTTTGGATATCATCACAATCGATCTCGTTGCTCCCGTCAATGGCAGGATCAACAATCAACAGACCCTGCTGCTGCCAAAACAAACCAACTTCCCGCTTTTTTCTGGCATGCTTATAGTTCCTTCCAATTTCAGCGGGCCGAGCTACTAAGCTAATGCCGGCGCAAAGCTTAATATTAAAAGCTTTCTCCCATTTTTCCAGTTGGGATTGCAGAGCACGGCGCACATCAAAATCCCAGCGGTCAATAATGATGACCAATTCTTCACTAAACGACATGATAATAGCATTGTCGCCAAATTGGGCCGAGCATTCCTGCAGCAAGCGCTCATCCAGCCCCGCCCCCGGCAATGCAGTAGCAGTTGACCAATAAGAAGCAGAAATAATAGCTGCCGGGCAAAAGCTTTCCCTATTAGCCGTTTGTCGTAATAAATTCAATGCGTCTTGATTATCACCATCACCTTTTAATAGTTGAAACAGTCGCTGTTTTATCACTGCCGGCCTGTCCTTTGCAATTTGCTGCTCCATACGCCGGAACCGCTGGGCGGCTATCCGTTTACGCAGCATAACGGCAATACCCTGCTTCAGCGTGTCCACCAGTTCGGCCGGCTTGGCAGGCTTCAGCAAATAGCCGGCTGCCTGAGTCTGAACAGCCTGATGGGCATAATCAAATTGACTATAGGCAGTTAGTATATAGATAGCGGCATCCCGGTTTTTTTCTCTAATAATTTTGGCTGCTTCCAGGCCGCTCATTACCGGCATATCAATATCCAGAATGAAAAACTCCGCCTCGTAGATAGTCGCCAGGTTCACAGCTTGCTCCCCGTCTTCAGCTTCCCCGCAAATGAAAAAAGGCAGATTATACTGCTTGACAATATAGCGGAGGTATTGGCGCACTGCAGGCTCGTCATCAGCAATAATCATCTTGTACATGTTGGCTCTCCTTCCACCTGTTGAGTCGAAAAAACAAGCTACAGCGGCAAGCTAATCCGGGCCAGCGTTCCTCCTTGCTCCGGCCTGGTAAGGGCAAAGGTAAACGTATCTCCGTAATAATGCCTGAGACGCAGAAATATATTTTTGATACCCAAACCTTTCAGGCTCGGCGGGTCATAGTCCGCATGGGGCAAAGCGCGGACGGCCTCGGCAATAAGCTCGGGTATACCGCAGCCATTGTCACAAACCTCAATAACGCCACAGCCTTCCTGCTTATAACCGCGGACAGATAACAGCCCCTGCTCGCGAACATTTTTAAATCCATGCAATATTGAGTTCTCGATTAAAACCATGATCGTCATAAAAGGAACCTTAATCGCCAAAATATCGGGATCCATTTCGATAGCAACATCGAATTTATGAGGAAACCGTGTCTTTTGAATAAATAGATAATCTTTAACACAACACAGCTCATCTTCAACGGAAACAAGCGATTCTGCTTTTCCCAGACTTAATCTGAGTAAATTGGCGAGTGAGTATGTCAAGGATGCCAGAGTAGCGGCGCCATCCATTTCAGCCTGCTGGGCAATCGTATTTAGCGTATTAAAGAGAAAGTGGGGATTTACCTGGGATTCTAAAAACTTAAGCCGAGCCTGGCTTAGCGATTCATGAAGCCGGGCCTGCATTTCTCGCTCTGCCGAAAGACTAGCCTGATAACTGTTTAATTGCTTTTCTTTTAGCGAATTAATCATTAACTGCACCAGCGAGGCGCTGACTAATGACAGCGTTTCAGCGGCAGCGATCAGTTGGTTCCGATTGAGAACAGATAAATTCAGGTAGATGGTCTGCGCCGCTGAGGCACTAAGATCTGTAGAAGCACTAAACTCATCGGTGGGAATAACGCTGGACATTCTGCCATAACCGCAGCCAAGGTAGCCTAGAATCTTGTTATTGACGATAATCGGGCTCTGAACGGCAACAACCCCGAATTTGCACGAAAATACTTTCAGACCGGAATATGCCTTAGCCTGAGCCGAAGTACTCAAAATACAGTTGCCATATTGTTTATCGATACACATCCGGCATAAGTCAGGCAAAGTCTTAGTATCTGTTAGAAAATTCCCTGCGACATCGATGAGCGTAACCGTCATATTGACTGATTGAGCAAATTTCTCAGCGATTGCATCGAGATTAATGACTTGTGCCACTTCTGTAAGCTCAATATCCTCAGCCATCGATAATTCTCGCAGCGGTTTTGGGAAAGTTGGGTAGACAATACTGAGAAAACGAGCCGGTTCGGTCGTCTCATTAAGATGGCGGTGCTGACCACCCCCGCTAATATAGCCGATTTTCCCTTTGTCCAGTGTTATCTTCCGGCTATTACACCAATGAATCGTCTGACCTTCAAGGCCGATAACAATCTCAATAAACCCTAAATGCAGATGCGCCCGGTGTTCCTCGCCCGGATAGGTGACAGCTACGGATACTGTTGGCTGAAGCTCCACATTATCCGGGTCTAAGTGCAGCCAGTGCTGTTCACCCCAGTTAGAATACTGATGATCAATAATATCTAGGTCGAACGTCCGTTTTATTGATTTTATTATATCGGTAGTCATCTTTATTTAGAGACCGGTATATTTGTTTTACGCGCAGCCTCTGTTGAGTTTTGCTTACCGAGTGCTAATACCGACAGGGTGCCGAGCAAGGCAAAGGCCGCTAAAAAATACATGCTCAAGGTAGTCGAACCACCGCTGAAATCTTTTAAATATCCCACAATGTACGGCCCGACGAAGCCACCAAGATTTCCGGTCGAGTTAATGATGGCAATGCCGACTGCCGCCGTCGCTTCAGTCAAAAACAGGGCCGGCAAACTCCAGAAAGTACCGACAAAGCAGTAAATTGCTGCTGTGCTAACACACAGAAGAACCATCGCAACATACAGGTCGGTTGTCATCGTCAGCCCGATCAAGCCGAAAAAAGCAAGCGAGATAGGCAGCGCTACATGATAACGGCGTTCCATAGTTTTGTCGGAATGGCGAGCGACAAGTACCATAGCCACTACGCCGCACATATAAGGAATCGTTGACAATAAACCTATATTCGTATTACTGAGCTTTTGGGATAATGCCTTGATAATCTGCGGCATCCACAGACCGAGGCCGTACAACGCAATAACATAGCACAGATAACAGAAAGATAGATGCCAGACGCGCTTTTCTTTAAACACTTTCCATTTATTCTCAGGGACTTTCGCTAATTTAGCTTCATGTTCCTGCTTTAACTGGCCAACAAGCCATTCTTTTTCCTCTTTTGTCAAAAATTTAGCCTGCTCAGGCCTGTCAACCATGATAATCAAGGTAGTAATGCCAAGCAATACTTTGTTCATCTCCAAGGCAGCAAAGCTAATGTTAACTCTGTCCATCATCGCAACGATATAGAGTAACATCAGATAAGGCAATATCCGCCACCGCAATTTACTAATTACTTTTTCCTCATTAAAAGTTGCACTTACCATATTATCCTCCTTTATATTTACCTTTAACTAACCCGCCTCCTTAGGCCTCCTCTCCTTTGCCGCAAAACAAGCGATTTGGTAAAATCAGCTAATTTAAGCTTTCGTTTTTATATATTTTATAATTTTCGCTCAATTACCTCCGGACAAAATTGATAACTATCATGAATTTATTAACCATATAAGTTATTAGCCAAGAAACGGGCGCTAGACGCTCCGCTAAAGCGAGACGAACGCTTCAGGTGGGGTTTTACCCCATCGGAAGTTTAGTCCCTGGATAAAAATTTAGCGGCAAGACATTGGCGGAGAAATATCCACCGTTGCCTTACCGCTAATAATTTTTATCAAACTCTGCTACCGTAGGATCGGCAGCGTATTAGCCCCTTGCGGCATTACCGTATGCGTCGGCGTCGCCGTACCGCATTTTTCCCGGGCAATTTGGAGCGCCTCCTCAATCGATGTTGCCGGTATCATGCTGGTCTTGGCAAGAAAACCGGCATTTTCCGCCCGCGTGACAAGAATATATGTGGCCTGATTGCTGCATTCAACTTCTTTTAACGCCACCCAGCCCGGTATACCGAAATCCTGCCGCAGCGCCTTTTCCATCGCCGGCCGGTCATCAAATTCGAGCCAGCGGGAAAACTCCTGCGGTTCGCAGATATCGGAGCACTCACCACCGCCTTTTTTAACGGCATAATAGGCGTTATCCATCGTCTTGCCCGTCTGGTAGAGATTGATGTCTTTAGGAAATCCCCCGGCGGTAGCAATTACGATATCTGCCAGAGAGTTAATCTCTACGCCATATAGCTCATCGACCAGCTTACAGCCCTCCTGCCAGGCTGAAACCCAGTTGCTGGCGAAAATACCAGCAAAGCCGCCCTCAGGGGCAGGCACCATATTAATAATAAAATCAGGCTGAATAAAACCGGCAATCTCCATCATATCTTCATGCAGCTCATTGCCGCTTGTCTTCCTGGAGGCCGCATTCGGATTTGAGCCGTCGCCTACTTCGGCGCCCAATCCCCACAGATGGTTCTGCCTGATCGTTTTTATCGAGCTTATACCAGGAATAACGCTTTTGCGGCCGCCGCCATAGCCGGCCATATAGTGATAGACGATGCCGCCGGTCAGAATGAGCCTGTCGGCCTCTGCCGCCACTCTGTTAACCGACACTTCGGTGCCCCGGCTTGTTTTGCCGTAATAAACCATGTTTTCCGTATCCCAGGCATCGTGGTTGATCACTTTAATTCGGTCATAGATTGCTTGACCGCACAACTGGACAAACTCCCGCTCGGTATTTAGACGATGACCGCCAACGGCGATAATGATCGTAATATTGTCATCAGGTACACCGGCTCTGTTCAACGTGGCGATAACTTCAGGCAGAATGAGCGGCATTTGCTGCCAGGCCCTAGTGACATCACTAACAGCAATGACTACTTTCTCATCCGGCTTTACGATTTCTTCCAGCGGGGGCGAATCAACCGGCCTGGCAAGCGCCGCCCGGACAGCTTGCGGCACATCGTCAACAGACGGGTACTATTTGCCGATAATTTCGTGCAGCAGTTGATCTTCCGGGATAGAAAAATGTATATCGCCCTGTCCATATTTTAATTGGAATTGTCTCACGGAAAACCCCTCTCCCTCGATCAAATTACACCGGTTTAGGCGTAATCATTGGCAGCATTCCGGCGCATGGGTCAGCATAGTTACCCTAGCGCCGGAGCTTAACTGCTTACGCCGCCCCCCGCAGCTCTGGCGGCAAATTCGATAGCGGCCGTCATGCTGCTGCTGTCGGCAATACCTTTACCGGCAATATCAAAGGCGGTGCCATGATCGACAGAAGTGCGGAGAAAAGGCAGACCGACTGTAATATTTATGCCGTCTTCAAACCCTAACAGTTTAATCGGAATATGTCCCTGATCATGATACATAACGACAACAATATCAAACTCCTGACGGCGGACGGTACGGAAAAACACAGTATCAGGGGGAATAGGTCCGCTAACATTGATACCCATATTTTGCGCCGCTTTTATCGCCGGATTAATCTGATCAATTTCCTCACGCCCAAACAGACCGTTTTCCCCTGTATGAGCATTGAAACCGGCGACAGCAATCCGCGGATGCTCAAGCCCCAGCAGCCGCAGCGTGCGATCGGCAAGCCGGATAATGCGCAGCACCCGCTCCTGGGTAATCAGACTGGCCGCTTGCCGCATAGAAACATGAGTTGTCACATGAATGACCCTCAAGTCACGACTGGCAAGCATCATGGCATAGTCCTCACTGCCGGTCAGTTTGGCAAAAATCTCAGTATGCCCAGGGAAATCATGCCCGCCTTGATGCAGCGCTTCCTTATTGATCGGAGCCGTAACAACAGCAGCTACCTCGCCGGCCAAAGCCTGAGCAATAGCCGCTTCCAGATAAGTATAAGCGGCATGTCCCGCTCGGCCATCGACCTGCCCAAAAGCAAGATCAGCCGGGATATTGGCAAAATCGACGACGTCGATGCTGCCATACCGGTACTTGCCACCGTGAGCGCCGGCAACACAATTGATCGCCAGCGGGCTGCTCACGATATTGGCGGCCAGCCGGAGGCGGCCGGCATCGCCAAAGACAAGCGGACGACATAGGCGGTAGATATTTTCGTCGGCTAACGCCTTAACGATGATTTCAGGTCCGCAGCCAGCGCCATCTCCCATAGTAATCGCTAAGATAGGTTGTTGTTCCATGATTTCATCTCCTCTGCACATGATTCAGCGCCTTGACAAGGCAGTCGGCATCGCCGAATGCCCCTGCTTTTGTAATTACCTGCACTGTCTTGCCTGCCGCAGTTTTCATTTCGCCAAGCGGAATGGCCGGCGCCAATTCTTCAACAATCCGAATGCCGCTTACGCCCAATGCCTGGCAGACAGCGACGGCTGTATCACCGCCAGTTAGCACGATATAGCCTATTTCTTGCTCATTGACAACCGTCGCCCCTAACCAACCTAATATCTGAGCTACGATTTCGCTCGTTTCAGGCAGCGACAGACCGTACTGCATCCCGGCCTGCTTCGTAGCCTCCATAGCCTTGACACTAAACCCTGATGCCAGAACGACATTGTCTCCCTGGCCAAGGTAGGCAGCCGTTTGCCGCAAGCAAGCGGCGAAATGGCCTTGCTGCCAGGGAAATTGGACAATTTCCACCTCAACAAGCTTATAGCCGACGGCAAGCAGCCGCCGAACCTGTTCCCTCGTCACGGCGCTGACACTGCCGGCAACAACAAGGTTCGGCTTATGGCAAGCAGCTGTCTTTTCGGTCAAACCCAATATTTCCGGCAAACATCCGGCCAGACCGGCCGAACCGGACCATAGAACCCGCCTGCCTAGCTGGCCGACAGCACGGACAGCTAAGGGGAAATGCTCGTCAAGCCAAGCATCACAGCTGATAAGCTGGCAGCCTTTGTCCAGATAATTGCTGATTGCGCTTACTACTGCCGCTTCGCCCTGGCAAAGCTCAGCAATACCGATATGCCCGACTGCAGAACCGGTCTGGGCCGTAAGCAGTGCCGGCAAAACAGTTTCGGTAACAGGATATTTGGGATCTTGAGCGATTTCTGTTGCCGCGAGAGGAATACCGTGCAGCAAGTGGTGTCCTCCCACCGTTGTGCGTCCATTTTGCGGGTACGCAGGCATGACAAACGCAAAATCGTGGATGCCCAATGCTAATATTGCACGTAGTTCTATCCCAATATTGCCGCGGAGAGTCGAGTCAACTTTTTTGTAATAATGAGAGAATCCGGCACTATGCGCTTGCTGCGCGGCTGCACTGACCCGTCGGCAGGCTTCATCGGCCGCAAGCGCCCTGCTATTCGTATCGATAACGACAACAGTCCGGTCAGTGGCAGCTTTGATCGAGCTTGCCGCCAAAACAACCTCTGTAGGCAATCCTTTGCGGGCAAACTGCAAGCCGGTATCGTTCGCGCCGGTTAGGTCATCGGCAATAATGACCATTGAATTGCGTTTCTTGTTCAGGAGTCACACCTCATTTCGCGTTGATATCTAAATTCCATCTAATAAGTACAGCTTTACATATAGTTCAATTATGACCAGCATATTCCTGCCATTTTTCCGGTAGAATCAGCCATACTGCTAAAAAAGCCGGAGGATATCCCCCGGCTTTTTTGTTTGCAACTATTTTTTATCCAGTAAGGCAAGAAACTCTTTGACTTCCGCTTCCTTCATACCATACGTATGCTCATTATCATCCGGGAACTGGCCAGCCCTGACTTCAGCGGCGTATTCCTTAAAAGCGTTCGTCAATACTTCGCCGACATCAGCATATTTTTTAACGAATTTAGGGGTAAAATTGTCGTACATGCCAACCATGTCAGCGTATATCAAGAGCTGACCATGAGTATAAGAGCCTGCCCCAATGCCGAGGATAGGAACACCGGCTCTTTCCGTGATGGCTTTGCCTACAGCCGCAGGCATACCTTCCAGCAGAATGCTGAATGCGCCTGCCTCCTCAACAACCTTGGCCTGATCAACGATCTTCATCGCCGCCGCGGCACTGCGGCCTTGCGCTTTGTAGCCGCCGATTTGGCCCATAAGCTGCGGTGTCAGGCCGATATGGGCCATAGCCAGTATGCCGGCCTGTTGGATAGCTTTGATCCTCTCGGCAACAAGCGGACCGCCGCCTTCCAGTTTAATGGCGTCAACATCGGCTTCTTTAACGAGACGTCCGGCATTTTCAATAGCCGTCTCGTTTGATGTTTGGTACGACATGTATGGCATATCGCCGACAATAAATGTATCGGGAGCACCGCGGCGTACGGCCTGGCAGTGGCGGACCATATCATCCATAGTTACAGGAAAAGTAGTCGTATAACCTAAGCTTACCATGCCGAGTGAATCGCCGACCAGGATCATGTCAACCCCGTCTCTTTCCTGCATCTTGGCAGTTAAGTAATCATAAGCCGTAAGATAGACGATCTTTTCTCCCTTAGCTACCATTTGGGCAAAATCATTAATCGTTTTTCTAGCCATTAATAATACACCTCTTATTTTTTTATTAATATAGACGTTTTAAATCTTCATCTTTCATCGTAAAGCAATGCTTTTCTTCAGGAAAAGTACCATCATCAATTTCCCGGCACCAGGTATCAAAAGCAGTGACCATCTCCGGTCCCATTTGGGCATATTGTTTAACAAACTTAGGAACAAATTTGTCGAAGATTCCCACTAGATCGTAAGCATTAAGGTTATGCCCGTTGCAATCCTTGCCACCGCCAACACTGATCGTCGCGCACTTAACCCGCTCAGTAATCAGCTTGCACAGTCCGGCAGGCATACACTCCAGCACCATGGCGAAGACGCCGGCGTTATCAATGGCAATCGCATCCTGAAACAATTTTTCGGCCTCTTTAGCACTTTTACCCTGCACCTTGAAGCCACCCATCATCGCCGCCGTTTGCGGTGTCAAACCGATATGCCCCATGACCGGAATACCGGCATCAACGACAGCCCTTACAGTATCGGCAAACTTAATCCCCCCTTCCATCTTAACACAATCAGCGCCGGCTTTTAACAATGCGCCGGCATTGCGAATAGCTTCGTCTTTATTTACCTGATAAGACATAAACGGCATATCGCCGACGACAAATGTATGGGGAGCACCTCGGCGGACAAGCTTGAGATGATACAAGATATCTTCAATGTTTACCGGAATTGTGCCGTCATGCCCCTGGATAACCATGCCCAGCGAATCGCCGACTAAGATAAGTTCGGCGGCCGAGCGATCGACAATGGCGGCCATGGGGTAATCATATACGGTAATCATTTTAAACTTTTTGCCGTTATTTTTAGCTTCAAGAATTTCAGGAATTGTAATTTTTGTTTTTGCCATCGTATTTCCTCCTGTTTTATGTTATTTATGACCAACACCTATTTAAAAACAGCGCCGGCCATAGCTGATGATACTCTTGGCATAACGGTCCAGATAACTCCCCTTAATGACATGATCCTGTGCCACAGGCTGCCAGGCTGCTTTTCTCCGGACTAGTTCCTCTTCGGCAACATGTAAATGAATCGTCCCCTGAGGAATGTCGATCTCAATCAGATCGCCTTCCTCAAGCAGGGCGATCGGACCGCCTTCTGCCGCTTCAGGCGAGACGTGCCCCACAGCCGCTCCGGCAGTAGCCCCCGAGAAACGACCATCGGTGACCAGCGCCACTTCTTTCGACAGTCCCATACCGACAATGGCCGCGGTAGCCGTCAGCATCTCCCGCATGCCCGGACCGCCTTTCGGCCCTTCATACCGCACGACGACAACATCACCTGGCTTGATTTGTCCCCCGTAGATGGCCGCTACTGCCGGCTCCTCCTGATTAAAGATTCTGGCCGGCCCCTTATGGTGCAGCATTTCCGGAACAACAGCCGCACTTTTACAGACAGAACCTTCAGGCGCCAGGTTGCCGTACAGCAGTTGCAGTCCACCTTTGTCCGAGTAGGGATTAGCCATCGGCCTGATGACGATATCATTGATTACGCCAGCATTCTTGACATTTTCGGCCACTGTTTTGCCGGTAACAGTCAGCACATCTTTATGCAACAGGCCATTTTCGCATAATTGATGCATCACTGCCACTATGCCACCGGCATTATGGAGATCGGCAGGATAGTGACCGCCAGGAGCAGGCTTTATTTTTACCAGGTGCGGGACTTTCTGCGCAAGCGCAGCAAAGATATTAATATCAAAGTCAATATCCGCCGTTTTGGCCAGTGCCGTCAAATGCAGGATTGTATTCGTGGAGCCGCCAATCGCCAAATCTACGGTAATCGTATTTTCGATTGCCTCTTTAGTTACAATCTGACGCGGCAAAATTGATTTATGATACAGCTCCATAATCTTAATACCTGTCTGTTTGGCCAACGCCAGCCGCCTGCCGGTTCCCGCCAGACAGGCAGAACCAGGCAGGCACATGCCTAGCGCCTCTGTCAGGAAGTTCATCGTATTGGCTGTTCCCAGCAAGTTACAGGCGCCACATCCGGGCAACGCATCTCTCTCTCTGTTTGACAACTCCTCCCGGGTAATGATTCCTCTGGCAACATCCCCCTGAGCCGCCATCAAGTCGGTATAGCCAATTTCCTGACCGTCGACGCAGCCGGTAGCCATTGGCCCGCCGCTAATCATAATGGCGGGAATGTTAAGGCGTACAGCCGACATCAACAGTCCGGGAGTAATCTTGTCACAGTTTGTAATCAGCACCATGGCATCATATTGATGGCCGTTGACCATACATTCTACCGAGTCGCAAATCAATTCCCTGCTCGCCAATGGATAATGCATACCATAGTTGCCCTGGGCAATGCCGTCACAAAGGCCGATTGTCGGAAACTCGATCGGTGTCCCGCCGGCAGTGATAACCCCCTCCCTGACTGCTTTGGCAATACTGTCTAAATGCAGATGTCCCGGCATCGTCTCATTCTGCGTATTTACAATGGCCACCAGCGGCTTATCCAGGTCTTCCGGTAAATGTCCCATAGAATAATAGAGCGCGCGGTGTGTTGCCCTTTCCAGACCTCTTGTCGTTATATAACTCCTCATAATTGTGTATTGCCTCCCTTTCGAATATCCATCAACAATCAAGCTGCATAAACCTGGCGAGTGAACTTGTTTCGGCAAAACTGAAACATCGGGGTTCAAGCGGAGAGTCTGCTCCGCCTGAACGAAAGCCGCCTATAGAGGCTGGTGTGCGGATAATTTAATTGGTAAATAATTCCCTAATAAGCATGTATTTACCTTCTGAATTTTTTGATATTAGCATGAGGAATATTGTCTCATTAGAATAGCGCAACAAAAAAACGGTAATACTCTCATCAATTAAACCTGCACCGTCCGGATCTACTTAGCACTAGGCATACGTCCATAGCAGAAAACGCCTCTTGCTTAATAATTTCACGAAAATGGGGCTGATCAAATGACTGACGGCTTAGCTGTTATTCTCCACACGTTATTCATGCTGCTGCTGCTTTTACTTATTGCCCTCCTATTGGGCAGAAGAACAGTATCAGAATTGACCTTCTATGATTTTGTCACCGGCCTGTTTGTTGGCGATATTGGCAGCGCAGTTATTACCAACCCAGAGTTCAGCATCCAAAGCGGCGTAATATCCCTGGCTATCGCCACACTTTGGGTTTTAGCCATAAATTCGTTATCGCTAACATCACTCCCATTCCGTAAACTCATAGAGTCCGAACCCCTGATGGTGATGTATAAGGGCAAAATACTGGAGCACAATTTAAAGAAACGCTTCTATAATATAAACGACCTGCTGGAGCTGCTGCGCAATCAAGGTATCTTTAATCCAGAGCAAGTCGAAATAGCTTTAATAGAACCGAATGGTCAGCTTAGTGTCTTAAAGAAGCCGGAACTTCAAGCGCCAACAATGGCAGACTTTAATATTCCAACCGGCTCACCGCTGACGGCAAGCCGGTTGGCCGGTCAAGAAATTATCATTGATGGTAAACTTATCGAGCATAGTCTGCTGCAAAGCGGTTTAACAGCTGCGCAATTACAAAGTCGATTAACTGCCCAGGGTATCACCAGCATCAAGGATGTCACCCTGGCAATCATTACGCCGGCGGGCGAACTCTATATCGACAAATATAACGATGCACAGCAAGAGTGAACTTGTTTCAGTAAATCTGAAACATCGGGGG
>Ga0153999_1000383_pt1 | contig 19872 bp, 15 predicted proteins | sample TSNC083MetaG_FD_104675 | JGI IMG/M metagenome (GOLD analysis project Ga0153999, IMG submission 104675) | Attine ant fungus gardens microbial communities from North Carolina, USA - TSNC083 MetaG | ecosystem: Host-associated > Fungi > Mycelium > Unclassified | place: USA: North Carolina, Lumber... | reverse complement strand
GTATCAAACTTAACCGCGCCATCATCATGTGTCCCGTCTGCATAGCAGGCATCCGCAAGATATACCCAGTCTTCCTCGATGAAATGATTGAAGTGCTGAACCATCTGTATTCCGCCATCAACAGAATAATATCCGGTCCATGGATTTGTTGCCATGATCAGTTGTTTCGGATTGTATGCGCTCCCCTCATAGAAAGCTGCCACGGCCGGTTGAAACAGCATGTACGTCATGCGGTTGGAGTAGCCGGAAGAACTCTTATATGCATATGCGGCAATGTATCTTTCTGCATGTGATACGATACCATAGCGTCCGCCGATCCCACCGGTGCTTTGCTCCACGTTGTATCGGTCTGACGCAGTAATCATGGGCGCGGTAGCTTCTGTATATCCAACCGTCATTCCATAATCATCAATCAGCGTCTGTAAATCTTTGTTTGCATTCGTAATCTGATAATGATCGCCGATGACACTGACCAGACTGCGAAGTTCCTCATCATTCATCAGATAGTCTACCGTCGTCCCTATGTCCCTGTACAAATCGCCGGCAACCACCTTTATCTCACGATAATCATACGCGCCAATCCCATTTTCGGCATCTTCCCGCAACCTCTTTGCCACATATTTCGTAAAAGCAAAGTTATCATCCATTTGATTTCTTCGTTCATTTTGACCCGGACTGATTTCATTGATTTTATAGCCATAGGTATGATACACCGCATCAATGGTCTCTCTGTACCATTGGTATCTGGCCTCATACCGGTCTCCGCCATATCCAAGGCCTTCCTGCGTCCACTTTGGTTCCGCCCACCTTAAGAGCTCCACTTTTATGTTTTCATTGATCGTTTTTGCATCGGCCGCAAAGACAAACCCTGCCCCTCTCCTGACATTGGCTTCCTCGTCTGGCGAACGCATTGTGGAAGGCTCTGAGCCGGAAGATGAATTTGTATCCGCCCCCATCTCAATTTTGATATGGGTAAGTCCGGCTCCGGTTTCTTTATCAAACAGCAGATTCATAATCTCCCAGTAGGCCTCCGGATTCAGCTCCTTATAATCCATCAGAAGCCTTGATGTATTGTTACAGGTAACCAGGCCAAAACCGCCGTAGTGACTGGCGTGATCAACTACATTGCCATCTAAATCAAAGCTGATTACCCCTTCCTCCGGTATATCCGCGGTTGTCTTCCCAACGGTAAAGCCCGATAAAACAGCTTCCTGTGAACCGGAATTTTTCAAAAAAGTCACTTCGATTGTCTGATCAGCAGCAAGCTCAAATATACCTGATATGTAGTCCTGCTTATTATCCTTGCTTATCGTCTTACTCCCCAAAACTTTAGATTGACTTTCTCCCGCTTCGTCAGTATAGCTGATGTTCATTCCAACATCACGGGTTTGGTCCCACCACTCATACAAAGCCGCTGTTATGCTGTACTTTCCAGCCTCCAGCGGGAGTTTATAAGATATCACCTTTCCTTCCTTAGCCCAGTAACCGGTCTGATGCTTGGTTCCGGCCAAAGAAGTATTCCATGCCTTTATCCCCATATCCGTATCCATAACCGAAGTATATCCCCAGGAACCTTCTTCATATGCCTGATCCGGCACATCATTGATCAATGCTGCCAGCGAGTCTTCCGCAGCATGGTTCCGGTATCGGTTAAAGTCTTCAGATTCTGTAACCGCACAATCCACAAGATAAACAACATCCTTGGGAATTGCCACAAATTCATACGAAAATTGTTGTTTATTCTCTGTAAGTGTCATAATCGTTTTAACGATACTTCCGGCATCGTTAAATGTCCCTTTTCCGTCAATTTTCCAGGATGCTTCTTTGGGAAACTGGTTGGTTCCTCCGGTCTCTGTAACATTGATTGAGGTGTCGAGCACTTCTAATGAAGCTATTGCTTCCGGAAAATCATGTTTGACTTCGTATTGGGCACCATATACGGTTAACTGGTTTCCTGGCATTAGTATGTTTGTCATAATCATTGTTATCATTAGTATCGTACTTATCAATCGCTTACACTTATTCATAAAAACCTCCTGACTACCTGATAAAAACAATTTCGGATAACATGACAGCAATACGAATTCTTGTTTTTCAATTTGCTATATATAATTCACCTCCATTTCATCTATACAATTAACAAGAATTATAATACTATTTTAGCTTTTTTCAGTTCATCCTTGAATGTTTTAAATTATGCAATATGAATAATATTGTGTGATTTATGTAAAAAATATCTCTTTTTTTATGTAATTTATTACGCAAAATATATAATAATCTACAAATTGATAGGCATTTATCCGGAACAAAACTGTAGTCGTGGACCATTCAAGCGTAAGCAGATATGGTGCTAAGCCAGTTGGTTATCCTATATGATGACTGTATCAATGGGACTCTGTAAAATAGAGAAAACCGACGGGATGCATTGATGCCTCCCGTCGGTCAACTCACACTTATTTTTGCCGGTAATGATATACCCAATTTTGATCTCTGTCATTTCCCTTATCTCCTTTAGGGATAGTCATAAAATCCCTTGCCGGTCTTTTTGCCCAGCAGTCCGCCCCGTACCATTTTTCGCAGGAGCATGGATGTGCGATATTTGGGATCACCCGTCTCATCATAGAGAACGTCCATAATCGCAAGACATACGTCCAGGCCGATGAAATCGCCAAGAGCGAGCGGCCCCATGGGGTGGTTTGCACCTAAGCGCATGGCCTTGTCGATGTCCTCCGCAGAGGCGACGCCTGTCTCCAACAGCCCGGCCGCTTCGTTGATCATGGGGATCAGGATTTTATTTACCACGAAACCGGGAGCTTCGGATACCTCCACCGGTTCCTTCCCTATGGTTTGGGCCAGTTCATATACCGTCTTAAAGGTCTCCGCAGACGTGTTCTCGCCGCAGATAACCTCCACCAGCTTCATTACTGTGGCGGGGTTGAAAAAGTGCATGCCGATAAATTTATCTTTCCGCTTTGTAGCGGCCCCGATCGCAGTGATCGAAATGGAAGAGGTGTTAGAGGCAAATATCGTCTCCGGCTTGCATATGCCGTCTAAATCGGCAAATATCTTCTTTTTTATCTCCAGATTTTCAACAGCGGCCTCAACAACCAGGTCAGCGTCAGAGGCCATATTCAAATCGGTGGTAAAGCTCATCTTATCTGTGATAGCTTTTTTTCCTGAATCGTCAAGCTTCCCTTTGGAGATCAGCTTATCCAACCCTTTATTCAATCTTGCTTCAGACCCTTTTATGATCTCGTCTGTGATATCGCGAACGATTACATTAAAACCTTCTTTCGCAAACACCTGGGCAATATCCAAACCCATCGTTCCGCCGCCGATTACGACAATTTTTTTCATTGACCCTTCTCCCCTCATTATTTTCCTTTAAAATTCTTTTCCGCTCTTTTTTCTGCAAAGGCTGTCATGCCTTCCTTTTGATCTTCCGTGGCAAAGCAAAGACCAAAAGCCTCGGACTCATAGGCAACGCCGGTCACCATATCGGTCTGCATGCCTTTACGGATGCACCGCTTGGCCTGCCGTACTGCGATCTGCGCCTGAGCGGCAATCGTATTCGCCATCGCCATTGCTTTTCCCATCAGCTCTTCTGCCGGATATACGGCGTTCACCAGGCCCATCTCCTTTGCCTCCGCCGCACCGATCGTACGGGCGGTGAGGATAAGCTCCATAGCGCGGCCAATGCCAACGATTCGGGGAAGCCGCTGGGTTCCGCCAAAGCCAGGTGTAATCCCCAAGCCTACCTCAGGCTGGCCGAATTTGGCCTTCTCGCTTGCCAGACGAATATCACAGCTCATAGCCAGTTCGCAGCCACCGCCCAGCGCAAAACCGTTCACAGCGCATATTACAGGCTTGGTCATATTCTCCAGTTTAAGGAACACGCTGTTGCCGACATCGCCAAATTTTTTCCCTTCTATTGCGCCGTAGTCCTTCATCTCCCCAATATCGGCTCCGGCCACAAAAGAGCGGCCGTCTCCAGTAAGGATAACTACATCAATACCATCAGTTCCTTCTACCACATCGATTGCTGCGTCCAGGTCCTTAAGCACTTGACTGTTCAGTGCGTTCAGTGCCTCCGCACGGGTAACTGTTAAAATCCCCACCCGTCCTTCCACTTTTAGATCTATGTAACTCATACTAACCTCCAATCAGCACTTTTCATATAAACGGGCTGGGATCGGCTGATTTTGCCCAACCGACCGCCGGCCATGATACGGCAAGCTGTCTATTTCACACCCATCCATCCAGAGATAACCATTTTCTGCACTTCGCTGGTACCCTCATAGATTTCCGTAATCTTAGCGTCGCGCATATAGCGCTCAAAGGGATATTCGCGAGTAAAGCCATAACCACCCACAAGCTGAAGCGCACGGCGGGCCACATCGGATGCGGCCTCGGAGGCATACAGCTTGCCCATGGCCGCCAGATGGGAATATGGCTCATGGTCTTCCTTCGCCTTAGCCGCCCGGTAAATGAGTAAGCGTGCCGCATCCACCTTTGTCTGCATGTCGGCCAGCTCGAACTGGGTGTTCTGAAACTGGCTGATGCGTTTACCGAACTGTTCCCGCTGGGTCACATACTTGACGCATTCATCAATTGCCGCCTGGGCGATACCAAGGGCCTGTGCACCGATGCCGATTCGTCCGCCGTCCAAAGTAGTCATAGCGACCTTGAAGCCCTTGCTGAGTCCTCCCAACAGATTCTCCTTTGGAATCTTGCAGTCCTCAAAAATCAGCTCGTATGTGGCGGAGCCCCGGATACCCATTTTCTTTTCCTTTGTGCCAAAGGTGAAACCGGGCGACCCCTTCTCCACAATAAAAGCGGAGATGCCCTTTGTGCCCTGACTCTTGTCCGTCATGGCCATGATCACATAAATATCAGCGTAATTACCGTTGGTGATAAATATCTTTGAGCCGTTTAACAGCCAGTGATCACCCTTGTCCTCAGCAGTGGTCTTCTGGCTGGCGGCATCGGTACCGGCGCCGGGTTCGGTCAGGCCAAAGGCACCCAGTTTCTCGCCGCTTGCCAGGGGCGTCAGGTATTTTTTCTTCTGCTCCTCGGTTCCATATTCTGAGATAGGCCAGGCGCAAAGTGAACTGTGGGCCGACACCACGACTGAGGTTGTGGCACAGTGCTTCGCCAATTCCTCACACACGGCGATATAGGTGACATATGACAGCCCTGCCCCACCGTACTCCTCTGGGAAAGGCACACCCATCATACCCATTTCAGCCAGCTTATGCCATGTCTCCTCGGGAAAGCGTTCCTCTTCGTCGATTTCAGCCGCAATAGGAGCCACCTCGTTCATGCAAAAAGTTTTCAGCATATCGATGATTTCCTGCTCGTCAGCTGTAAATTTGAAATCCATAATAATGTACTCCCTTTCGTTATTGAATAAATTTGTTAAGCCTTCAGCTTTTTGATTTCTTCCGTGAGGATGGGAACAATTTCCTTCAAATCCCCAATGACGCCGTAATCAGCAACCTTGAAAATGGGGGCATCCGGATCCTTGTTGATGGCAACGATGCAGTCGGATCCGCTCATCCCAGCCAGATGCTGTATTGCGCCGGAGATGCCGCAAGCGATGTATAGCTTGGGGCCAACGGTCTTGCCCGTCTGTCCCACCTGATGGGCGTGGGGAATCCAGTCGGAGTCCACTGCCGCGCGAGATGCCCCCACCGTAGCCCCCAGCGCTGCCGCCAGCGCCCGAAGCGGTTCAAAGCCCTCTGGTCCGCCTACACCTCTGCCGCCGGACACGATAATCTCTGCGCCCTCCAGGTCAACAAGCGCTCCGCCCAACTCGCTGATTACCTCAATCAGCTTCGTCCTGATCCGTCCAGCAGGAACACGGATGTCTTCCTGAACGATCTCGGCCTGACGCACCGCGTCAGGCTCGCCCTTCTTGAACACCCCGGGGCGTACCGTGCCGATCTGGGGGCGCTGGTCTGGACATAGTATGGTCGCCATCAGATTCCCGCCGAATGCCGGACGGGTCCATGCCATGTTGCCGCTTTCCTCGTCTATGGCAAGCCCGGTGCAGTCTGCAGTCAGCCCTGTTTTCAGGCGGCAGGCCAGTCTGGGGGCCATGTCTCTGCCCGTATTTGTTGCGCCAATGAAAATTGTTGTTGGCGTATCTTTTTCCACAAGAGTGTTAAATGCGTCAACATAGGCATCCGTCGTGTAATGGGCGTATTCGGCCCCGTCTATAACGACGATTTTGTCCGCCCCATAAGCCGCCGCCGATTTTATGGCCTCATCCACTCCGGAGCCAATTACGATACCAACAAGCTTTCCGCCCTGCTGATCGGCAAGTTCCCGACCGGGTCCTAAAAGCTCCAATCCGACGCTCCTCGCCCTGCCGTCGCCGTCAGTCTCTATAAATACCCACAAATCCTTGTTTTTCGCTTCCATTTCCACCACCTCCTATATAATACCGGCATCGCCGAGTAGTTTAGCCAGCTTCTGTCCCGCCGCCTCGCAGGTCTCCTCTTCGATCATTACGCTGTCCTTCTGGAGATTCGGAGTAAAGGTCTTCTTTACCTTGGTGGGCGAGCCCTTCAGCCCCGCATGCTGCAAATCAATCTCAAAGTCCTGGGATGTGAGTACGGGAATCTGCGCCCTGTTTGCCGCCATCTTAGTTTTTATCGTAGGATAACGCGGATCGTAATTCGGCTTGGTAACCGTCACAACGCAGGGCATCTTTGCCGCCAACACCTCATAGCCCTCGGCGCACTCCCGCTTTACCCTAACGCTGTCTCCCTCTGCAAAAGCATCTACCGCATATGTGATCTGGGGATAGTCCAGATGCTCAGCCAATTCCGGCCCCACCTGAGCCGTATCCCCGTCAATGGCCTGCTTGCCGCAGAAGATGATATCAAATTTCCCCTCAAGTTCTTCCAGCTTGGCCACCGCCTTTGATAGTATGTAGCTGGTCGCCAGCGTATCCGAGCCTCCGAACGCCCTGTCACTGATCAGATACGCCTTGTCGCCGCCTACGGCCAGGCACTCCTTTAATGCGTTTTTCGCCTGCTCCGGTCCCATGGACACCACCACGATCTTGCTTCCGCTGTTTGCGTCCTTGATCCTTGCCGCCATTTCCAGCGCAAACGCGTCAAAAGTGTTAACAATGCTGGGCACGCCCTCCCGGATTAATGTATTGGTCTCCGGATTGATTTTGATCTCCGTCGTATCCGGAACCTGCTTGATGCATACAAGCATATTCATTGCTGTTTCCTCCCTTGTTCCTTTATGTATTTGGTCTAAGCTGCTTACCAGACCTTCGCCTGGCTTATTCTACCCGCCTGTATTTTCCAACAATTTTTCCGCATAGCACCGCAGCTGCGTTTTTGTAATTTTCCCAGTCCCTGTGCGGGGCCATGTGTCACTGTCGGAATAGAAGTAATATTTGGGAACTTGAAACTTTGCCAATTTGTCCTTACAATACTTCTGAATCTCCTGTCTCCCTTCCTCTGAGGTATCCTTTGCGTCAATAAACGCAACGCCCACCTCACCATATTTGGGATGGGAGACCCCAACAGTTTCAGCCGTGTTCACCAGCGGACAATTGCCAATTACAGAATCCAGGAACATCGGCGACACATTTTCCCCATTGATTTTATACATATCGTTCTTGCGACCCACATATTTCAAGCATCCATCAGCGCTGAGTATGCCTAAATCTCCCGATTTCAGCCAGCCGTCCGCCGTAAAGGCCCGTTGTGTCGCCTCCAGATCATTGTAATACCCCCTGGTGACCGAAATCCCACGATAATATATCTCACCTTCCGTATTTGGGGGAAGTTCTTCACCTGTTTCCTGATCACAGATTTTTAGTGTCAGGATGCATCCATTATATTCCTGAACCCCCGCGCAGCCTGCGCGTTTCGGGGCCCCATCGTGTTTCATCACATGATCCGGCGGTGACGTGGGACTCGTCATGCAGCCGGACGAGCTAAGTTCTGTCATTCCCGTTCCCGTTGTAATATCCTGTATCCCAAAAGCTTTCCTGGCCGCCTCCCAACTCCAGTCCGGCGTCGATACGCACCAGTATCCCGCATGAAGGTGAGGGTAATCCTCCGGTTTGGGGTCTCCCTCCAGCAGCATTTTTATCACCAGCGAACCAATTAGAATCATGTCGTTCGCCCTAAAATCCCGCAAAATGCGCAGTGCATTTTGCGGCGTAAATTTAGATTTTGTCATAATGATGGTGCCGCCAACATATTGAAGGGCCAGCAGTCCTTCCACATAGCTATACGCATGAAACAGCGGCAGCGGCGCGAACATACGGCGTCCGGACTCAAAACAGCGGGTATAACAATTCGCAAAAGCGGACCGGAGCAACATATCATGCGTAAGCATGACGCCCTTCGATTTGCTCGTACTGCCTGAGGTAAACATGATATCCGCAAGACCGTCCGGATTCTGGCAGGCAGCGGAAACCATATTGACTTCCTCCTCCGGTACCAAATCCGCAAGCTTGAGGAATTCATCCCAATAGATAAAGTATTTTGGCGAGTACAGTGGGTTTGCGTCTAAAATGACCATTTTCTTAATGCGTGGCAGCTTTTGCATAACCGCTTCGTCCGGAAGGAACTTGCTGATGAAAAACCGCGCATCAGCCTGATTTAGTTCATGCGTCAACTCCGTCTGGCTAATCACGGCATTAATCGGTATTTTCACTGCCCCAATTTTCGCCAACGCATAGGTCAAAAAAACAAATTCCGCACAATTGGACAGAAGAACGGCGACATGATCACCCGGACGTACCCCCAACGAATACAGGCTTCTGGCCACCTCATTTACATGTTCAAATACTTCAGCATAAGTGTAGACCTCCGTTTCAAGGGCAACGTACTCCTGCTGTGAAAATTGTTCTGCACTTATACAAAACCGTGTCCAAAGCGTATGGTTTTCCCATACGGGGTAACGTGCCTCCAATTCGGCTAATCGTTCTCTCTCGGTTTCAAGCATTGTTTTCCAGCGCCTCCTAACTTATTTCTCGTATGCACCAATCACTTTGTGGGGCTTATACGGCTCTTCCAGGTAGTAATGCCAAATGCCCCATTCCTTTTTACGGAACAATCGTTCACGCTTCACCAGATAATCCAAATGTGCCAGGCATTCCCCCACCGCAAAATATTTCTGCACGGGGGGAAAATCCTCCCAGTCCCTCGCGCGAATTTTCCATTTCATTTGACCTGCAATTTCATACCCGGTTATTCCCGGTGTTTTTGTAACAGCCTGTATTACTTCACCAAGACGACGATCGTGATGCGCTGCCAGGGCGTCAATTCGGGGGTGATAGTCTCCGCGTTGCCGGTGCCCTGGTAAAGCCAGCTCAACCGGGTATCTTTGGGCCTGCTGAAGGCTGCTAAGATAGTTGCCCAGCGAATCCTCAACTCCGTTCCATGCCGTAATGTTGGGTGAAATGTCAAACAACACATGGTCACCGGTAAACATTATTTTTTCTTCTTCTATCCAAAACATCATATGCCCTGGCGTGTGTCCCGGCATAAAAAGCGCTTCTAACGTATAGGCGCCAATATGTATCTGCTCATGGTTTTTCACTGTACAAAAGCGCTCGTCAACACAATCCAGAGCCATTTGCACCGACGGATTTGCATGTATTGCGTAATCCATTAATTCGCTTGGAAACCCTTCGTCTTGAAACCGTTGATAGCGAAGCTTCGCTCCATTCCCGAACAGCTCATTCTCCAAAATCAGAAAATCGGTTTCTCCCATGTAAATTTTGCGGCACGTACCAGCAAACTGAGCGGCAAGGCCCGAATGATCCGAATGAAGATGCGTTATCAGTACATTGATGCGGTCTACGCTTGTGTTCAGCTCTTTCAGCCCGGCTGCCAATGCTTCACTGCATTCCTGACAGCGAAATCCCGTATCAATCAGAAAGTCACCGTCCTCGCCCTGAATCAAGTAACTGTTAAGCTCCTTTAGCGGATTGTTGGGCAACGGTATGCCAATGCGGTAAATACCTTCTACAATTCGTTCCACCATAGCCTCGACTCCCAACTATTTTAATATTTTAATTCTTCTTCCTATATCCTGGGAATTACTTTAAAGCACAGGAGGGCAGCGCTGAGCACCACTGTGCTTAGCATCAGAAAGGTTTCGCCTAACCCGCCACCCAGCCAACCCGACACCGTCATACAGAAGGGGCCGATGGTACAGCCAATGTAGATAAAGCACACAAACAGACCAAAGGCCGCTGAAAACAAGCCATCACCAAGCCATTCCGCCAGCACGCCAGGCTGCGTTCCGTAACCGCAGTTGTAGCCGAAGCCTATTAGTATCGCCGCAATTACAATTCCCGCAAAGGAATGAACAAAAACCAGCATTGCCCCGCCGAGCCCCGTTACAAGAAACATAAGCACTGTAACCTTCCAACCCGATATCGACCATTTCGCCAGCAGCGTGGTAAACAGCTTGCCCGCCACCCCGGTGAGAGATACCAGCGACAGCACCATAGCCGCCTGCGGCGCTGAAAATCCCCGGTCTATCGTATATAGAGAGATATAACTGACAATGCAGGAATACAGTGCGCTAAGCGTCATGAACGATACGCCATAAAGCACCAATTTTTTGTTTTTCCACAAAGATATTTTTTCTGTCTGACTTGAAACAATTTTATCAGCTTCCGCCGTTTCAGGATGCTTTCGCCGCCAGTTATGTCCGTCGGGCACTTCTCCGATTTCCCCCGGCTCTTCCTTCACCAGGAAAAATAATAATGCGGCGGAGGCAACCGTTATTCCCAGCAGTATTGCCCAGCCATATCGCCAACTCGTGCCGTCCATGGCCGAGGCCACAATCGGAGGCATAATAAACCCACCAAGAGACGAGGCACTCAGGACAATAGACATCGGAAGCGCAATGTTTTCCTTAAACCATTTTTTGATTATTCCGGGACATCCAAGAGCAACCACCGTGCAGGTGCCAAATCCGGACAAAAAACAGGAAAGACTCATCATCCAACGGCTCGCCGGGAAAATGATCAACATGGCCAAGGTAACAGCTTGCAGAAGCAGACCGGCAAGCATCATGGGGTAATTGCCAAATTTTAAGATCAATTTTCCGAAGGGTACTGCCATGAGCGCCACACTGGCATACCCCAGGCTGGTGGCATAGCCAACAACGCCTTCCTGCAACCCTTCCTGCAGCACCATGATTGTCATGATATAGGATCCTGCATAGGTTATGGAGGCGGCCGTCAGGCTGGCAAAACAAGTTACCAGAAGTACTACCCAGCCATAGAACCAATGCTTACGATGAGAGCCATTCATGTTTAGACACCTTTCAAAAATATATTACATTACAGACCAAAGATACTCAACGGCAGTACAATGCAAAAGCCTGCAATGATGGGGAGGATACAGCAGATTACGCATACAGGCCAATAAGATTCTTTGTAGGAGGTTTTGAACACGGCAAGAGTACCAGCAACACCTCCAGAGGAAGGTAAGGCGGACAGGCCGGTAGAGCCAAACACGGTCAGGCGATGCAGACTGCCCAGACTGAATCCACGTGCAACATAGCCCTCATAAATGGGTGTCAGCGTGGTCAGCGAGGTGCTGATGGTGGAGGAGGCGGAACCCAGGCTGAAGCCCAATATCTGGCAGGAAACCAACGCCAGCAGATAGGGATGCAACGTGCTGCTCTGCAGAAGTTCGAGAACCTTTGCAAAGAAAGGGGTGACCGTGATGATGCCACCGATACCGGCAACTGCACACAGACAACCAACCGGGACCAGCGCAGCCAGAGCGCCACGCTCCATAACCTTGACCGCCCCCTTGCCAAGCTTCCTGGCTTCAAGCAGCATGGCAGCAATCGCACCAATGGCAATGGAATAGTTAATATTCAGATTAAAACCGTTGTAGCAAACCAGAACAATCACCAGAGGCAGAATGGCTCTCCATACGGGAGGAAGACTCTCACGATAACCTTCTTTCTCTTGGGGAATCATGTCATGGGCATTAAACGCAAAACCCTTCTTGGTGTAGCAGCGAGTCTGCCACTCCAGATAAACGATATCAGCAAGCAACAGGAAGATGCCGCCTGCCAAACCGGGTATAAGGCCAGCCTGTGGATTAGTGCCCAGAAAGTTGATGGCAATCGTGTTATGGACAGAAGGCATAAGGGGGGAGATAATGCCCCAGGACCATGGTGCCGCCATCGCCGCGGCGGCAACCGCACGATTTGAATATCCCGCCTTGGAGCAGAGAACCAAACCGATGGGATACACGATAAAATATGCGCTGCAGTTCATCCCGCCTGCGGTCAAAATGCCGCAAGCCAACATAACCACGGTACAGGCAAACTTAGGGCCAATATGGTCGGCTAACCAATATGCGATGGAATAGGCCGCGCCAGTCTCCTGCAGAACCTGTGCAAAGACCATGGAAATCAGATAGGTGAAAAACACCCCCCTGGCCATATTGGCATAAGTCTCGGCATAGTTCGCCATGAAATCGCCCAAGGTGATCCCTGAGAAAATCGCCATAATCAGGGCACCAATTGGAGCAACAATACAGGGGGAATATCCCTTGTAGCAGAAGAAAATAATAAACACCACACACAACAAAACACCAATAACACTAAGTGCTAACATACTTGTTCTCTCTCTCTTTTTTTATTTTAATAACTAACTATTGGTGAACACGGGGTTACGTTTTTCGTGGAATGCCTTCATACCTTCCTTAAAATCATTGGTTTCCGTAGTTGTCATGGTAACAAAACGCTCAAATTCCAGTGCGGATTCGAAAGACATTTCAACACTGCGATCTGCAAGAAACTTGGAATAACGCACGGCGATTGGTGCCTGCGCAACGATCTGCGCCATCATGGCATCACAAGTGGGCATCAGTTCCTCCGGATCCACCACCTTACTGAAGAAACCAAGGCGCAGACAATCTTCCGCCTTGAAATGAGCACCGGTAAACATCATTTCCTTCGCATTGGTAATTCCCATAATCCGCACCGCACGCGTGGGACCGCCGTAACCGGGGATACCACCTAATTTTGTTTCGGGGAACCCTACTTTTGCCTTTGCACTGCCAATGCGGAAATCGCAGCACAGAGCCAACTCTGCGCCACCGCCCAATGCATAGCCATTGACAGCCGCAATTGTCGGCCGCTCGAACTTTGCTATAACATTCATCGTCTCATGGATAAAGACACGCTGCTCACGCAGGTCAATCAAGTTTCCGTCGTTGGCATCATTCAATGCACCGTCGGACAAATCGGCACCGGCAATAAAGCTTCGACCTGTGCCGGTAAGGATAACACCCCAGACATCCTTATCCTGAGACATCTGACCAAACACTTCCCGAATCCCCATAAACACAGAATAACTCAATGCGTTCAAGGTCTGTGGATTGTTGAAGGTCAAATAGGCAACATGATCCTTTTTTTCAAAATCAATACCACCATAATTACTCTTGTACTCCATAATCTCCTCCTGTCTCCTGTTACTATAGATTTTGGCCAGATGGCCCAGCATTTGTTACCAAACCTTTTTGTCGGTAATGGCAACTGCATTTTTCTTCAAATATTCCTCAATGTCCGCATTAGAGAAGCCAACTTCCTTCATCACGTCTGCGGTATGCTCGCCCAGGCAGGGACCAAGGCGCATCTCCTCGTTCTCCAAATCACCGAATTTAACAGGAGTGGCAGGGACTTTCAGCTTCTTGCCATCTGAATTGGTGTATTCGCGTATATAGTGATTTACGATAGCCTGGGGATCATTGAAAAGATCCTCGGTAGAGGTCACACGGGCACAAGCGAAGTCCACAGACTCCAGCCGCTCAATGGCCTCATCCTGCGTCATGGCAGCAAATACTCCGTCCAGGAACCTGACCATTTCTGGCGCGCCCTCGTTCATCGTATCCGCAATACAAGTCCACCTGGGATCGCCCACCATTTCCTCATGGCCGAGGCAGCGAAGCATATTGTCAAAGTCCTTCTCAAAGTTGACGGTCAGTAGCACAATCCACTTGCCATCACTGCATTTGTATGTATTTAGCAGTGACCGCATAGGCTCAATGCGGGACTTAGGATACTGTCCGCCGTACTGCAGCTCCACGAAACAGTCATTGTTCAGATAGATGGCCTCCGAAAACAGGGAGGTCCAGACCTTCATGCCCTTGCCGGTCTTTTCCCGATGATACAAAGCTGCAAGAATACCGGAAAGCAGCGCTTGGCCGGTAGCCGAATCGCCTACGGAAATAGGCGGAGGCAGCACCGTACCTCTCTCAGCGAAGTCAAGCAGAACACCGCCGCGGGCCCAGAAACTGACGGTATCATGACCGGGAAGGGGAGCGCAGGGACCCTCTTCACCATAACCAGTCAGGGTGGCATGAATAAGACGAGGGTTGATCTTAATGAGATCCTCATAAGTCATATGCAGACTCTTCAAGGCTTTGGGACGATAGTTTGCAACGAAAATGTCCGCTTCTCGAATCAGACGCTGCATGATTTCCTGACCCTCGGGTGTCTTCAGATCCACAGCCACACTGCGCTTGCCGGAATGATAAAAATCAAACAGATGAGGTGCGGCAAAGCGGCTGGTACATCCGGTCAAGGGTTCCAAAATAACGGATTCTGCACCCCATTCAACCAGCTGTTTGGAACAGGTTGGGCCAGCAGCTGCCAGGGTAAACTCTACAACTTTTAATCCTTCAAGCGTTTTTTGCATAATAAATATCTCCTTTTAATTTTTTATTTTGATCATAGATCATAGACCTCAATATTGTCATTGGGTGCAAACTCATCTCGCATCACATTAACAACACTGGAGGAATCCTTGTGTCCCTTGCCCTTAATAACAGCATACTTATACCACTGAATTGCATGGTTGAGCGTGAAATTGGGCGTACCCATCTTTCTTGCCATTTCAGCACACAGCTCTAAATCTTTTACAGCCAATACGACATCATGTCCGCCTTCCTCATCACGTGCCAAAATTCTCGGACCGTGATAAGTAAGGATGTCATTATGCGCTGCCCCCTTTTGTATCACATCAATGATCGCCTCCGCAGGAATTCCCAGATAATCTGCCATAATCATTGCCTCTGCATCTACAATCTGCGTAGAAAGCGAAACAGCGTTGTGGATCAGCTTTGCCGCCGAACCGTTGCCACGCTTATTCAGATAGGTCACCTTGTCCCCCATCATCATAATATAAGGGATAATTGCTTTTGTTTCTTTCTTGGTAGCCGCAAGCATCAGCGACAAATCCCCGGCCTCAGCCCGATAGACACCACCACTGACAGGCATATCAATGTACATGATGCCTTTTTTCTCAGCCAATTCGGCCATTTCTATGCTAATTTCACGGTCAACCGTACTGATGTCAACAATAAACTGGCCCTTATGGCCGTTATCGATTAGGCCGCCCGCTTCGCCCACGATTTTACGTACTTCATGAGGACCGGGCAAACATAAGAACACCAAATCACATTTCTCTGCAATGTCGGCAACTCCGGACGCGGCAACCGCGCCATTTTCCACTGCCGCATCAATACGGTACTGGCTGCGGTTCCACACGTACACAGTGTCCTCTCCACACTTCTTCTTCAAAATATTGTTTACCATGTGCGACCCCATATGCCCCAAACCAATAAATCCAATTTTCATACCCTTCCTACTCCTTTCTTTTGTTGAAATCATTTCTAAATCTAGTTTCACTCTGTGTTTCTATGTGCATTTTAACATAGCGTTTTTAGTTCAAACGAGATAGTTTATCCATTTTGTCCATTTTTTTATTTTTTCAAAGAATATTCCCAACAGAAAACAGGGTCACTACTGTGCAGCCGGTTTACGGCCATAGTAGCAACCCTGTTTTTTCGATTCTCAATTTTCTATTAATTGTTCAAATAAATCTCTGATAAAAGGATATGCACGCAGGGGACCCGGAATACAATTGCAGGTCCATAGAGCCAATGTTTCAGGAGAAATTTCCTCCCCCGATTTGGCCCAATCGATAATCGACGACACTACACCATATGCATGGAAGCGCACTGCATAGGCCACATCTCTCGGCAAATTTTTCTCCCCATAATAATTATAATATTGTTTCTGATACCAATTTTCGCTGCATTCAAGCATATAATTGAAGAGACAGTTTTGCCCTATCACAGCACCCGCCTGGGCCAAAAAGTTCCTATGCTGAGTGAGCTGCGTGTAATACTCCAGCCAGCAGTAGTAGAAGTCTTTCCCATCGGGACTCAGGTAAAGAATTTTGTTTAGAAAAGTCCACTGCACCAGGTCATTTTTGTCCAGAAAATATCGGTAAAAGGTCTGCCTTCCGGCACCGGTTTTTTCCAACAGATCGCCTATCGTTATTTTGCTTAAGGGCTTGTTTTCGCATAACACCAAAATTGCATCGGAAAATCGTGTTTTGTTGGCAACAATGGCCGTTCCCTCTTCTTTGCGCACCGGCTCGTTTCGCGCAGTGTGCGCAAAAACATGGCGGTCAACTACCAATGTCTCCGGCCTGGTGTCATTTAGAAAGAACTCGCGCAGCTCCCTTGGCAAACAATCCACCCGTCCCATAGCCATCATGTGGGGTGTTTCCTGCATGCCGGATGTAATCCATCTTATCGTTACCCCGATGAAAGCGTAAGAGCCATAGTGGATTGCAAACCCCACATTTTGAGGCACCACACCGTCTTCAAAGAACTTTTTATAATATCGGTCGCTCCACCGCGTTTCCAAGTTTTCAATGCACTTTTTAATGCCGGCCTCACCCTCAATTTTGCATACCTGTTGGATAAAGGACTCATATTTTTTCAGTGACTTATAAAAGAATATCATACTGGCATATAAATCAACCTTTTTACTGCTGGACGGTTCCTGAGGAACCACAATGCGCTCTCGATAGATCCAGTTAATCAAATCACTTTTGCTTTTAAAATGGTTGTAAAAGGTTTGGCAGCTAATTCCGGTATGCGCCGTTATATCGGAAATTTTAATGCTTTTCAGGGGCTTTGTTTCACACAACTCCAAAAGAGCATCCGCCATTATTTTTTTAAAATCCAGTGCCATTCCAACATACCTTTCCTTTTCCAGTTTTGGGCCTTGCAAATGACAGTGCTATCTTCAATTAATTATATCAGATTCTATATTTTTAGGCAACCTTTTCACCTGCTGCAAAAGAACAAGCAAAAGAACAATGCCGGCCGGAACTGCTTGTTCCGGTCGGCATTGTTCTTCGCTTATCTTAATTATTTTCCTGCTTCTGGATCCCTTCCTGCAATATCCTTCAAAATATCTTTTCTCAGCATTTGCCCTGTTCCGCCAAAAATTTGGAAAATTTTTGCGTCACGCATGTACTTCTCTACAGGGTACTCCTTCATGTAACCATATCCGCCAAAAACCTGCACCGCATCAATGGTGGTCTGCATGGTTGTATCCGTAACAAAGGTCTTAACCGAGGAACTCAAATGGCCAACATCTATCCCTTTCACCTTTGCCTCCAGCGTAGAATAGAGCAGCGCGCGCGCCGCCTCTGTGCGAATTTGCATATCTGCAATCAAGAAGCCCAGACCCTGATGGTCAATAATGCGCTTTCTAAATTGACGGCGGGTTTTGGCATACTCAACTGCTGCGTCAAGTGCTGCCTGAGCCAGTCCCAGTGATCCCACGGCATCGAAAATACGTGCATCATCAGTCAAGAAACCCACGGCGGCCGCAAAACCACGACCCACCTCACCAATAACATGATCCTCGGGCACGCGGACATTGTCCAGAATAATTTCTGCAGTTTCCGACAGCTTGATGCCGAGTTTGTTCTCCTTCTTTCCGACCTGGATACCACGATCCTTTTCCACGAGGAAAAAGGTTACGCCTTCACTCACACGTTTGCTCTTATCCGTCCACGCAGCAACAAAGAAATGGTCAGCAGTAAGTGCATTAGAAATGAAAGTCTTTGTGCCGTTGATGACCCACTCGTCGCCATCTTTCACTGCTGTAGTGCGCATTGCGCCTGCGTCAGAACCGGCATTGGCTTCTGTCAGCGCAAATGTACCAATGGACTCGCCCTTAAGAATACGGTCAGCCCACGTTTGCTTTTCCGCTTTGGAAAGATGACTCAACTCAATCAGCGGGAACATCGAACCGGCATTGTAAAAGCTAAACGCAAATCCAGTGTCAATCTTTGACATTTCTTCAACCAGAATCGCCACCGAAATACTGTCCATGCCAAACCCACCATACTCTTCGGGAATATTCAATCCACTAAATCCCGCTTCGGATAACGCATGATGTACATCCATGGGATAGGAGCCCCGTCCGTCATCGGAATGTTCCAACTCCTCAATACGCTCACGGGGCAGCATGTCCTTCATAATACCTGCTGCGAGCATGGCGAATTCTACCTGTTCCTCTGTTGCAAGCTTGTATTCAACCATAATAATACCCCCATTCTTATTTTAAGTATTTGCAGCCGTCTATATCGCATCTGGACTACTACATTGTAATTCTATATTACATACTATTTTCCCTTTGCGGCGAGATGGTTTTTCCAATTTTTCAACTTTTTGAGTTTTTAGAAAAATGTTCCCCTATGACGATTGTATTAATGGATATCTTTAATCAGAGAAAACCAACTGTCCCTTTCTTCCTCCTCGTACGTTATATAGGTAAGAACTTAAAATTTGGAAGAATTATAATAGGAGGTATCGATGAGAAAATTAAGTGTTGGTGTACTTATTATGGTGCTATTTTTATTTACATCGTGTAGTTCAAACACCATAAATGATGAGACAAGCAGTTCTCCGGTTATTTCTGAATTGGAGAATAATGAAACAACAGAGACCGAGACAAACGATAGTAATAACTATATAGAATTACCTGATGCTAATCGAACAAATGAGTTCCATTTCAATAATAATAGCCTGATATTGCCATATGGGAGACTTGAATACTTTCGCTACCACAATTATCATCATACATCAATAGATATTCATAAGACGAATTTTTATGAATTTGTAAATGAAATTGAAACTTCTTTTTTCTATGATTCCCATAGTCAATTTTTAGAGTCCAATCCGTCATTTTTGTGTGGTTCAAATCTGGGGACGATTATATACTTTGGAATTAGTAATGATGAACATGAAACAGCCTTTAGTATTTCAGCAGGTTCAAGTAATAGAGTTTTCATTTATATAGATGACAAAACCCTTGGAAACTATCAATCCTACACCACAATAAATGATAAATTAGCAGAAAAAGTTAAGGAAATTTCCGGATGGCGCCAAGTTGATCCAGATCAAATAAATGTTCAGAGACTTGCCACAATATATTTTGAAGTAGATGAAATATTGAACATAAAGCAGGGCGAAGCAATGGAATATGAACACTATACATTAGATACAACAGAGTTTACCTTGCTTTTAAAACAATTTTGCGATGAAAAAAAAGCAGATGGGTCTGAGATCAGGATGATGGATGCAGTTATTGAAATATATCTCGAAGATGGAACCAGTTGTTATTGTGTTGTTGACCTGTATACGGGGCTTTTAGCGTTAGAGCAGCAATTATACAAATTCGATGATGAGTTTGAATTTATATATACCAATATGATTAATGCGAAATGATTGTATCAACGGAGCTCTGTAAATAGAGAAAACCGACGGGTTGCATTGATGCCTCCCGTCGGTTATATTTTAGAAGCCCTCAGTTATAACTTCCCAACTTGATTCTTCTGATGATCTACCTACATGTAGATTTGCGAAAATTCCTTTCCCATATATCAAGTTCCTTTGCTGTTTGTTTTTCCATATCAAAAAAATAAAGCTATGATAAAGTGCAAAAGTAGTAGCAATTTATCATAGCCTTTGTTAT
>Ga0153999_1000382_pt1 | contig 19901 bp, 19 predicted proteins | sample TSNC083MetaG_FD_104675 | JGI IMG/M metagenome (GOLD analysis project Ga0153999, IMG submission 104675) | Attine ant fungus gardens microbial communities from North Carolina, USA - TSNC083 MetaG | ecosystem: Host-associated > Fungi > Mycelium > Unclassified | place: USA: North Carolina, Lumber... | reverse complement strand
GTAATGATCTCCGGAAATGTCTTTCCAGATACATGCTCATTGATTTAAGAGGCCAATCATCCGGTATGAGATTCACCACCTATAGCCACATCAATATGCACATATGCATCCATAGTCAGATTCTACTCACATCAACAATGTCCAAATTGACGCCTTGTGAATCCAGCAACCTCGTTGTCCGCTCCATTCCAGAGCCTCTGTGAGATAAAATATGAGACGTCAGACCATCAGCTCTGAGTTGAGAAGATGACTAGACTATAAGTAGGCTAGATAGAACGAACACATACATATTACTCGAACGCACATAAACCCCGACCAGATCCGTCAACAGCGCCTTCTTCACTTCTTCCTTCACACTATTTTGCCTCACCACCGCTGGAGCGTCCATCGGAACAACACCATTCCCGCCAACATCTCCATCAACACCCTTTACAAGTTTGCCAGACATGGGCTGCGGCTCAAACAGCCCCATATACCATTCTCTGAGCCCCAGCTCTACGACCGCCTTTGTTGACAGGAGAGTGGACTTTGAAGAGGTAGATGGTGTAGATTCAACGATGGCCAAAGCAGATTTGGCACTGACGACTTCACCCCCGAGTATGCAATACGCTTCTGCAGACGAATCATCACGTAAAGTGTGTATGAGTGATCCCAGTGCTTTTGCATGATTACCGAGCTGTAGAAAGAGAGATTAGAAGTGAACAATTTGAGCCAACGATGAGACCCACCTTGCCATATAAGATAGCGAGTTCTAATGCTAATACCGACTCCACATCTGCTTCCTTTCCACTTGGGCCTTTCGCCAAGCCCTGTCCCCCATCAGTGCCATAATGCAACAGTCGGTCTAGGACTCTGGTCGCATCATACCGCCCACTACCCGAAAGCATGAACACTGCTTTTAGTCTTGCGCGTTTTGAGGGTGAGTCGGGCGTTGTCGAGGAAAAATATGTCAGAAATGATTGCTGTAAATACTGTAGTTGATACGATGGAGGCTTGGGTAGAAGAGCAGAAGGGGATGACAGATAGGTTTGTGCATGAGAAGATGATGGCTGAGGATGTGACGATGAGGATGGTGAGTGAGTAGGCATGTGAGATATTGAAGAGGATGTACACGAAGCCGACGGGGACGACGATGACTGGGACAAAGAAGAGGTCTTGTGTGAGTATGCGGATGGGCGTGTCGAGGAATACGACGAAGCTATCCAAGTTGCTTGATCAGAACGGACAGGGACGTTAACATGATACATTACACATACCTTTTGCCCGCCAAAGTTTGAGCACAGAATCATCTCGAAGACATCGCACAAGATCATCTACACACGCCAAAGCCGAGCGCGTATGAAGTTCTGGAGACTATCATGATACAACAATTGAGACGTCAGTGAAACTCCAATAAGAGGATATATGAGTCTACCGTATGTCGTTTGACCAGTACGAGGTATTCCAGGTACCTCCTCCCCGCTGTTGTATCTGTAGATTGAATCTGCTCAAGCAATTCAATGTCCTCCTTCTCCGTGCCTCTATCTCGTTCACGACGTTTTGAGGGCTCAGAAGGTATCAAAAGCTAAATAAAATCACTATGTCAGCAACCCATGGCCACGAGAACAAAAGATTCCCTACGTGCAACCCTCGATCGATCTCTCCCTGCTTAAGAATCCACAAGCCCCACTTAATACACAACTGTCTATCGTATTTTAAATCAGATGAGGTGAGAAGGGCGAAGACCTCGCTCACGGGGTCTATATCTGATAGACCCGAATTTGTTGACAACGGAGACAATGACGAACTTTTATCCGCAATAGAAGCGTATAGGTCCAATAACTTGTCATATCGTCGATGTTGCTTATAAAGCAAAGAGAGCGGTGTAAGAAGGGAATTTGAGAGGAGTACCGGCTCGAGTTGCTCGAGGGGTAGCAGGGGTGTGTCCGAGAGGAGGTTCACAAGTAATGAATATCTTGAAAAATGGATATATAGTTTTGCCAATACTATATTCACAACCTATGCAGAAATGGAACATGAACATTATTAATTATATTCAAGAGGATTGATATACACACTTGAACAACATCCACCTTCAAGTCCTCACTCCTCCTCTCCACTTTGGCTCTCTGTCGACTCTTTTCCAGAAACACAAGCAACATTTCACGCGCGGCGTCATTCAACACGCGCGTCAGTTCAAGTGTGGGCGGCGAGGTGGGCGAGAGATGTGGAGAGTAGTTGAGGACTAGGTTGAGATAGACTAAGATGTTAGTTCCCGTTCAGGAACATTTTGGGAGAGTGAAGAACAAGGGGAGATGAGTTGGTTGATTTGCCATTTATTAACAAAGCGATGACAAAGATGCACATGCTGGGTATGAGAGGATGTAAATATTGTACTTACTGAGTTCTTCGATACTTGGTGCAGTAGACATTCGTTCTACGACACCAGCAAAGATATCCACGTCTTTTGTATCCTTGAACAATCCATCACACAGATCCGGGAAGTAGCTGACGAGAACACGGGGGTCCAATTTGCCATTGAACAGATTCCGACCAGCGTCTTCAAACAGTGTTTCCGAAAAACATTTGAATCCTATTACCTGGTATGCATAGTCCAGTTCATCTGCCTGAGCAACAATTGCATCAACACTAGAACCATTTGCAGAAATAATGACGGCGCACCTCGTCCGGGTCGACAGTCAAGTTCCCTTCGAGTTTTTTGCGCCGCTGGTCAACGAGTGCTGCAGCATCGTCGATACGGTGCTCGTCCAGCAATACATCAACTTGGTCCACGAGCGTCGAGGGAACTAGCGAGGATATCGCAAGATTTTCCTGGACGACGAGGACAGAGGTCCTGGGAAATGCCCGCATGTACAAGATATTGGAGTCTTGGCTATTTTGGTTGTCCTCTTTATTTGTATTAGTTATTCGTCGTTGATTATTCAGTATTGACGACTCCGTTTTGTCAAAATGATTATGTTGCTAGACTTGTAGGTTCATGTCTTGTCTCAAATGTCATTGGCCCATTTCCTGCTACATACGTTCTAGCACATTGTCTATACACTAATCCTCTCCCTGCTGGCAACACCATCACTGATGTACAAACCCATCATAGACATTTTGACGGCAATTTACACCTTCCTCAAAAGCGTACAACTCGAGAAGAGTTTCAGATCATTGGAAGATTTACAATTGGAGCAAATGACAAATGCTGTTGAAAACTTGAAATACCGGAATGCGGCAACCCGGGTGTAAAAGACTTTTATGGATACTATACCTCCCAGAGCATTTGCTTCTCAGGCACCTAATGGTGCTACTCTTCTCGTGGATTAACAGCCGTTTCTCACCACTTATCGGAGTCTTTTGGAGCAAACCTATTTCAGGCATATATAGAATTATCATGATAAGTCATAAGGTACATGTCATGAATATACACAAAGGAAATCACAAGATATCAGACCTCGGAGACTAATCGTGAAACTACCCAAACAAGGGCGATAAGACCAAAGCCAGACGGTGACGACCACTTCAGGCCAGGTACTCCGTCAACGAGCGGTGCAGAAGTGCCTATCGTATTGTTTAAGCAGCTAAGGAGATTAGTATCCACGTTGCTGGGTAAAGACGATGGTTCTGCGTTTGTATCGTTCGAGTAAACGGCGCTGTTGTTGTAGTTGTCAAGAGACAGTACGATGCTACTGGCCCGGTAATATTGGATGGCCTGAGCGGGTGTGGGGGGACCAGACTCATTATAAGGCACAGATGCGATCAGAGAAGAAGAGGAGATGGAAGAGCCGCATGATGACGTGATATCTGCCACTAGCGAGACCACGGTCGCGTTGTCTGACATTATCCGAAACGTAGAATTTGGATCGGTACTTGAAGGAAAAGCAGCTGTCGTAAGGATACCTCCAGGGCGCGAGCTATTGTTGATATCCCCATACTGTTAAAAGATTAGTGTCTGTCTAGGACTACAGGTATTACAACACTCACCTCCCCGTGAGTGTTCAGGTATGCTTGGGTTCCAACCACAGCTAAGCTGCCGAAAACGACAGGCCAGTAGTAATACGGAAACCCGCGTCCGGCAACACCAGCTCCTGGCTCCCCAGGATACCCACTTCCATACATACTAATTAAACATTAGAAACTTTGAGGTCGAAGTTGATTGAGATAGATATGACCTGTTTCCGTATATACCGCCCCTGGTCCCACCTCCCTGCGTTCGACCGCTGAAAATTTGACCTTGCGAAATCGTAGTACGGGGTCCACCGCCAGACGAAGTGCTCGATGATGTCCTTGAATTACCCCCGATGGTAACAGAACCTGTTCTTCCGCCACTGCTACTTTTACTGCTTCCACTACTACGGCTGCCTCTACCGCCACCTCCACCACCTTTACGCCTCTCTAATTTGAATGGTCTCTTCTGTGAGATGCCAGGTATGAAAACCATGAAGAAGAATCTGTCAACTGGCTTTTAAACGGAAACATTGGAGCCTCCGCACGCGGCTTTGCTGCACAGCCCGCTCTTCATTAGGTAACACAGCACCACAGACAGATGGAGGTTAACATTTTTGTCCAGAAAGTAGTTACTACTAGCATATAATAAAGTATGGTCAGAAGGACAGAAGCCTTAATTCATAAGATCACAGGACCTTGTGCTCCTAAAGAATGATAATGCCATACAGTGCTGTGATATAATTATATGAGCGTGTACAGCGGTTTTGACAAGTGAATTAGTTATGTTGTTAAACATCTTTATGTCCTTCCCAAGTCTCCAAACTGCTTATATTAGCTCTGTGTCCTCAGTTGCCAGAGCCTGAGGTAATAATCACTTATGCTGTGTCTCTCATGTGTTGTAGAACTTTATCTATTCATTTTGTCGCAGCAAAATGAATTGAGCGCAGGGGAAAAGAGGGAAAGACAGAAAGACTTGATTAAACTGTAACTACATTCCCAAATTTATATGTAAATATCTGAAACAAATGCTCCGGCAAATGGAGTTTCCAAGACAACTCGATGTCATTCCATAACAAGGATGTCATTCTGCGACACATTTTCCTCAATGTTTTATCAGTCGTGATCTATTTTCTTTGACAAATTTTTTCGTTAGTTAGCGGACAATTCAGTGTCACTAGAGAAAAATTAATCCACATAGTGGAAGTCCGACCAAGTCAGACTTCAGCAGTAAGTTCTTATAATAGCTGCAAGACTGTGATTCATGACAATTAGCATTTTGCGATAGGAATGAAGTGTGAATTCCAAACGAGCTAATCTCGAATTGCAATTGCACGTATTGATAATCTTCTGCTATACTCCCCTGTTCACCGTCAATTTAAAGATACCGTCAATCGGTTGTGGCCGCAAAATGCCCTATAACACATGATATCGCTTTCTCGAATATCATAACTTGATGAGCTCTATGATTACCGATCGGCAAGCTAGTACCAGTCCATTCCATCGATGACTCGTCGCGATGCTGTCAGCATTGATTTTTTTTTTCTCTTTCTCCGTATCCAGCCACCTTATGTACTTCTCATCTTCTCCCCCCCCTTCTCACTGTCTTCAGCTCACACACTTCGAGAACCCGACAGCTATCACCATTTTGATTCTAGATTTCCCGTGGGTACACTTCTCCCACACTGGTTGGATCATGCTTCTCTGGTCACCACGGTATCCCCAACATTGGTCCTTTTCTCATTCATTTATTTCCCTTGCTTGATACTTATATCCTGAGGGCCCTTCTCAGCATAATATACATGGCTGCCATCCACCTCGGACTGAACAATTTCTAGTCTCGAAGCAGTTGGAATATTTCGAACTAGATGTATTGATCTGCGCCACTGGATTTTAGGTAGTTTTTTGACGACCGCGGTAAGGGTCGGCGGAGATATATCGCTCACTGCGTCTTTGCCTATCGCGGTTAATCGATGATTTCAACAACTCTCCACCATCACCGAGATCAGTGATCCGGCATTTACAATATCTCCCGCCTATGACCAGCTGTCACTATTTCGCCCACAACTTTCCTCGTGTCTATACTCTTGCTTTCGGAATGAATTTTTTCCAAACTCATCTCCTTGACATAGGGAAATATCACTAAAATGTTAGTTGAAAGGCACGATCCACTTAGTTACACAACTTTCAAAGGTATTTGTCATAACATTTATCATAACCCCAAAAAGAGAGGAAGATAAAGTAAAGGTGTCGTCTTTTTGTCTGGAGATCTTGTCAAGTATTGACTGGAAAACGATACGAGGAGAGGGGCCCCTATCTGAAGTCGGGGTTCTTCAGAGAAATATCTTAAAGACATCCGGCTTGTTGATGTCTTGCTCCAACCCTCTCCAGAGCCATACAGCGACGTCTTTGATCTCGCCATCGATATTGTATAGCCTCATTTCTGACCGCACATTGTGTTTTCGAGGATCCCCGAGTGGCAACTCTCTCTGCTCCTTCATCCACTCCGATACTGCTAACTCAACGCATCCCCTCGAGACCTTCCTTCTCCTTCTCTGCTTGCCTTTCGGTTTAATCCTCATGATTTCATTCCCTCCTTCCGTGATTACAACAATTTCTGGCACTGCCGGAAATGTGGCCAGCTCTTTGTTCACTTGAAAGGTAATAGATGGATCACCTCCCCCTGGTCCAAAGCCACTCCCTACACCTTCATAGATGTGGAATGAAGGAGGCACTATCTCTTCCCCTGACGATGATGAGCTCTCATCTAACCTCCAATTGTTATAAAGAGGGAGTAATGGTTCCAGTAAGAGGCGATGATTTTGCTTCTTCTCGAGGCCATCGCAAAGGTATATCTTGCTCTCGTATTGTGCCGTATTTGAGAAAGGAATAGAAGGGATGTCCCAGTCCAAAGTATCAAGTAAATCGGACATCTCTGATTTTGCTACCGTCGCCAATTAGAGTCAATCAATGATGTTAGCTTGAAGGAAATCATTAACAGCTTATGTGCATGAGGCTTACATTTCACCGTAGATCTGAGCGCAGCTGGCCAAGCGGTATATAGACAAGGACGAATGCGTTGTGCTTATTAGTCGCACACTCGCGATACCGAGGTGGAGTTACTGACACCCCCCCGCACTTGAGAGATAGCGACAGAAAAGAACTGCGGAGTGTCGACTGAAGAAGTCAGATTCAGCAGCCGAATCAAACAGTCCATGTGATCAATTGAGTGATAATCCTTTAGTGGACACAATTTAGGGTAGCCAATCGGTTGACAGCATCACTCAACTGCCCGAGTTGACAGCTGCCGTGATGACTGACCTCCTTGCTGCCTAACTTTCACCGGAGATTGACCTCTTGAATCTATATCACCAACAAATCTCCCGCCATGCTACCATCCCTAGGCCTGGACACGAGTTCTGATTAACTTCACATAATAATTCACAAATCTTCAGATGCTCTACGATAAATTCATTATGCCGATGGAATGCAAGATGTCATAGTGGCTATGTCAATACTAGGAACGTTATTTATTCTGTAACAAATCAACACATCTGAGATAAAATTGTCTGATCAATGCACCGAGACATGGCACAATAAGTCACAGTTTCCGAAGCAGTTAACTCGGAGCAACGGCCCAGGTGGGAAATGTGATCGATCTCAACTATCAGGCTGACACTAGGTTCAATTTTGAAATACTGCAAGGTATAACATTGTTCTCTAAACATAAATTTGGATGATACAAATGAATTGTGATCTCGATCAAGTTACTCTACCATGTCGGAAATATTATGTCTAGATAACGTTTCTACACATGTATTTGATTTTTGGGCTAATTTGAATGTTTGTCAGATAGCCAACAATTGTTGCAAAAAGTGGACTACTATGTCCTTCACAATTAAAGGCCACCAGGCCAAAGCCCAGCCCTGAGGTGGATGATTCAAATTTCATACTGATTATTATTTATGACTAAATATAGATACACGTGTCGTTCTGGACGATTGCAGGCATTTCAACTACAAAACTGATGATCGTATGGTGATCAAATACTTTGTCCTGTTCTTAACAGACAACCATGGAGCGTTCGCTTGGTCAAACAACATCACTTCATGTGGTGCTTATCACGGAGTCATTGAGTACTGCCCCTCTATTTCTGCTTTCTCTTTTCTCCTTCCACTTATATCTGGATCAGTTGCGAGTGATGTGTTCTCTCTGTAGTTTGGGCTGTGTTATTGTAGGGTACTAGGTACTTTACCGCGGACTGCGATCGAGTACCGCGTTACAAATCCATGATTACGTGTCTTTGTTTACAAAGCCCCTCCTCTGACCTGACGAACCGCTTCAACAATTCAGCGGTTTGTTCTTTTGTGTCGCCTCCCTGGGTTGATGGGAGGAGATTCTCATACTATAGTTTATCTGTACATAAGTCGGCGCGACAAACCGTGACGCTTGACAACTATTTGCGAAGTCTGTTGGCATCTGATTAGATAACGCCCGAGTAAAATCTTTTGGACAGCACCGATTGTTCATCGACACCCATCGACTTACAAGTATACCATGTCAGACTCTGCTCCAAAAAGCACTCTTCCCTACCCGCCTGTTCACACAGACAAGGAATTTGTAATTTTATCTGATTGGTAAGTTACCCAATTCTCGATCTCGCTACTTGAATTCAATCTTGTGTCGTACTACAGGGACGGGACTATCACAACAGCTGATTCAAATGACTGTAAGTGTTCTCTATTTGTGGTATGGGTAATGCGGTCTCTATCAAACTGACGACCATAGACATGACGGATCACTTGGGGTTCGGCAAGGACAAACGCAGGGAGGGTAATCTAGAAATTCTCGAAGGGAAGGTCACATTTAGGTTGATTTTTTCACCCCATTTTAATGAAATATATAAGCTGAAATCCGTCTAGAGATGCCTTCCGAGAAATGTTGCAAAGCGTCACTAAGAACGATCACACTTTTGAGGAATGTAAACAGGTTCTACAGAACAGTAGGCATGATCAATTCTCCCTCTTGTTCAATTGATCAACAAATCAAATAGATATCAAACTCGATCCCGGATTCAAAGAGTTCTACGCGTGGTCCAAGTCAGCTGATATTCCGGTGATAATCGTCTCGAGGTCAATTGCTTACCTCCACCTCAATCCCAGAATTAGCATTGACGATCGAGATTCGTATCTAGTGGGATGGTGCCCCTTATCCGTGCAGTATTGTCGAACCTCCTTGAAGAACAAGCAAACGAGATTGAGATAATCGCAAACGACGTCGCTATTGAATCTAACGGGAATTGGGAGATAAAATACAGACATCCTACTAGGTGATTATCTGCTCAGCGGTCATCGCACATCAATAACATGCTAATCGCGTCTTTTATACGTAGTGAATTCGGACACGATAAATCTCAGGCCATTCTGCATTACCGAAACTTACCCCAACCACCGACACTCTTCTTCTTTGGTGACGGCGTCTCCGGTAAGTGCCTCGGACACAAAATTAGTCTCCTTCAACATCATTGACGGATACATTCAGACATATCAGCTGCCAAGCATGCTGACCTGCTCTTTGTCAAGTCCAAACCGGGAGGAGACAATGATCTCGCCGCGTACTGTAAAAGAGAGGGTATTAGACATGTCCTATTCGAAGATTTCAAAGATGCATTGCTTGTGGTGAGGGACGTCGTTAATGGAAACAAGACCATTGCGGATGTTGTCTCGGCCAACTAGATAATCGGTAACATTAGAGGACCATTTTATGGCATCTGCATTCAAGAACCAGAAACGACTCAATTCTTACATTGAGACATTATGTTCGAACAGCTGCAAAACTATATCATTGTCAGAGCATCTCGTGAAGAGAGATCTAGAAAGAGCTTTTTTCTTGAGCTGTGCGAGCCTGACGGAAATTCCTACAACTGATGATGATTGTGCAAATTGCGGTCTTTCTTCTGACACGCTTGGCATCACATGCGTTGACTGTTAAGCTTCCAGTACTGTATCGTATGTGCAGTAATGTACGTTGTCGCAGGTCTCTGCTTCTTGAAGGACAACTCGACATTCAAGCTACTGAGACCTCAGTATCTTTTTTAAAATAAATCAAACAATTTATAACTTGGTGTACCTACACAGTCCGCGGAGTATCCACAGACTCGCTCACAAAGTAATATTGATATTAAATAATAATTCTGCTCATCATATACGCGCAGATCGAGTCAAATTAAATCAGGGGTCCTGGTTGAATATTGGACTTAATTTACGTTCACGGCCAAGACAAAAACTGGCCCCCCCCTACAACCCAGCATCAGCCACAACACAAATGAAAACAAACGTCCAAAACATACCGTCACAATTCAGCAACAGAACCACCACCACCTCGCCCACTTTTAACACCATACATCGCCACAGCAACACCCAAAACAACCACAGCACCCGCCAAAATCGTCTTCTTTTCCACTCTCTTCCCCACCCTATGTCCCAACAATCTCGATGCAAAACTCACAACACTCACACCGAGATTGCGTTTGTAACGATGGTGGTTGGACTTTTCAGAAGATGGTTTCCGACGATGCCGACTGAATTTCATGAGCTTATTCCTTTTCCTCTTCCCTCCCTGAGAATCTCCCTTCTCCCATCGAGTTTCTTTGACAACCGTTTCATCCATCTCACTCTGATCTCCACTATCGTCTTCGTTCTCAGCATCAGGAGTAAATGGATATACAATTAGATCCATTCGTGATACCATTTTTTCTGCCTCATCGTTGCTTGGCCAGTCTCTAAAATTCTCAGACCAAGTGTGAACAACAGACTGTGGGCCCATTATTTCAGAAAGATGGAGGGAGGGATGATTTGGTGGGAATAGTGTTTGAAGGTGGGAAGCGTGTGCAAGGAGAGAGGATAAGGAAAGGATGGGGGATCCCGTGGAAGTAGGAGCAACTGGCTTCGCAGTAGATGTTGAGGGTTGAGCATGCGATGATAAGGATTCTTTACTAGAAGAATCAATCAGATTGGTTTTCGTAGGTGTAGCCAGTCTATCAATGGCTCCACATTTGTCTTGCGTATCTGGCTCAATGGCCTCTTGGGGTAAGTTGGTGGATGTAGTCTCTCCATTCACATTTGCGCCAACGGCAGCTTCAGCTTGGCTTGGATCAGAGTTGTCTAACGGCCCGTCTGGAAATGGTACTGGACTCTGCTTTGCAGGCCTCGTATGCTCATCAATATCCCCTTTCATCCCAAAACTTTCAGTGGGAAAAGAATCAACAAGTGTCAGATCCGAAGCTGATAGCGATGAGCACAGCTTTTGATGTGTCTCGGTATCTGCTACGACAGTTGAATCCAATTCGGGTTCAGCAACAATAGTAGCATTGATGCTAATCTCAGTGCTATCCATCGGTGTTGACAAGGAGGTTGATGACGGTGGAACGGATATTTCATCTGGCTGAAGGTGTAGTGAATCAAGCGATAAATCAGGGGAAGCAGAAGCGCCTTTTGAGGCCGGCTCATTCTCATCAATGAGAGGAGGTAAGCTGCTCAACAACGAATGAATCATCCCATCCTCATCTTCCTCCACAAGTGTCCGTACTTCTTCTTTCCTCGCCAACATGATCTACATCAATATCAAAGGTCAGATCAGCACAAAAAGTCAAGAACTTACAGCCGCAGCGAGATAAACGACAGAAATTGGTGGCCGGCATAATAGGTAGTCGAAAACGTGTTGAATGAGCGGAAGTGTGGGAGTATCATGGGAGAAGAGTGTCAAGAGGTTTGAGAGCGCGTAGAATGGAAGCTGAGCTGATCTACGCGTGTCAGGTCAATACGAGATAGGACTGAATGAGGATGAAGCATGGACGAACTGTTGAAGCATGGATGAGAACTCTGGATCAGCTAATCGAATAAGGTTTTTGGTAACCCTATGAAACATGCGACTCTCGTCTATTAAACGTAGAGCCAGGACAAGATTGAGACGTACTGTAATAAGCCCAAAAGAGGTTCTAATCCCGACCCCATGGAATCCCTCAACCAATGGAGGCTCAGTCTCTCAACACAAACAAACTGGAGCTCTTGGGGAAGTGTCAACATCATCACAGACACTATATCATGGTATCCTTGAAAGTAGCTGAGTTTTGGGCGTTTTCGAAAAAGAGAGACAATTAGTCCGTGAAGTTGGCTTTGGAGTAACACTCTGTCTTGATCAGAGGCTGAAGGATAAAGAACGAATGAACGGGAGGTGTCGAGTGATATCTGATATTCATCCTTGTGCGGCTCAGAGCTAGAGGGAGAAGAGGCGGACACGGAACGTCGTGCATTTAGGAGTTGAGGCCTAAATAGTTTTTTCCGGGTCAGAGAACAAATCAGAAGCAAGCCAAGGTACTTGCCATATTTTTTCTCTATCGGGACCAAAGCCTCCAGGGCCTATTGAACGACGACGAAGAGGTTCCCAGTCAACAGACATAAAGGAGTGGCAGTGTTCTCTCGACTCTTGTGACGCTACTGTAACAGTAACTTCCAACTTTTTACAGCAGATTGTCGACCTGAAGAAAGCTATTCAGAAACACCTGTTGACAACTGACTTACTCAGGATTCAGGCCGTCAAGCTCAGCAAAATTTGCAGATCTTGAGCTAGCCAAATATGAGATATTGTTGGTGCAGGTTCCCTGGTGCAGGTTTCCTGGTGCGATCTCACTTTGACTTTCCGTCATTTGTCATTGTATTTAGAGATACAAATGACGAACTCATTTCGACGTTCTTAATCAGATGATGACTGGAGGAAGGAGGAAGCTTTGCACGCCCTGCATCGAATCTTCCAGTCACCAGGTCGTAATATTCCGGGGACCACTTCAACACGGATCGTTTCCAACAAATATATCCTCGGCCCCCATGAAAGTTCAGTCTTTCTTGTGGAAGTGAAGAATCAGGCTGGTGGTCCTGGTCCAATCCCAATTGTCGCAGCAGCCGCGTCTGTGGCATAGATACAAAAACTTCATATGCAAAGGGACGTACTTTGTGGCTAGAGAGTACCATGCCTTGTTGGCAAGGCGAACTGGGCAAGTTTCCCTGTCTGCTTGATTTTTTGTGGGATTGGAAGATTCTGACATCAAGTTATATGCCATTGTGGTCATTCATCACCAACATCGGGTTGTCCCTCTTACCCCGACGCTGTCATGCATTTTCAAAGCAAGCGGCGGCGGGGACTGGACAATGATAGACTCTGCTTTCCAGCGCTAGTGCTTGTAAATTATATTGGGCATGATGACACTTACTACGTCCAATCTCCTCCTCCCGCGATTTCTTATGGGCAATACAAATTACCCAGTTACTCCGCTATAACAAATCTGGCGAACAGCTTTCGCTCCAGATTCAATGCTTGTCATATCCGCACAAGCATCATCACCGTCGGTTATATTTTTGCGCAGACGAAAGACAACAAATCAATCTTTGTCAAGTTTACTGGACATTATGCAATTGAATTACATGATTTTTGTGCTCAGCGCCAAATGTCTCCTCGGTTTCGGACGACTTCCCAGGGGGCTGGTTTCGTATTGCGTGCAAAGGTGAACGAGCTTTTTGACTGGGCTGGGAGGACACGGGAAGCGTTGTACCCCATGGATTGAGATGAACAAGAACTGACAAAATGATCACTGTAGATGATCATGTTTACTCGGTCGGTCGATTTGATCACCATCGGATAAACGACGCTTGGGTGCTTCATGCACTGAATGAAGCTGAGCAATCTTGCATGCAACATTCCAGTGAACTAGGCAGACTCTGCTGAAACAGAATAAGGTGCTTGGTGCTTGAACTGTGACGAGAACTTCCCTCTTGTAGAAAATCAAATGATACATCATTAATGAATTGGGCATTCACAATTGAGTGGTTTATAATTTATCATCTTGTATCTACACTTTCTCTATCTTATTCATTTATACATTTGTATTCCCTTTCTTGGGTTGAGCTCAAGTATTTGTTCTGAGTTAGGTTGTTTGCTAAATTCAGGTGAGTTACAGGTTTGAGAATAAATTATTAGAAACACTGTCATTCTATTAAGTTAGCAAAGTACAATCAATAAATCTGACATATTTCTGACATATTATAAATAGAACATCTTACCCCATAATCAACTACCCTACTTATTGTCCTGGTTCCTCCCCTGAAGCATACAACCCATGCCCAAAAGAGGGCCTGGTAAGCATCCTAGCATTTTTCAGTTTTTCATCTTCAACTTCTTCCAGTTGGTTCAGCTTCTTTGTCCGGAGACAAAAAGTCCCAAAGCCAAAAAAAGCTGAATCAACTCAAGAAGTCAAAGACACAAGACCAGGAAAAAAACTGAGAACGGCTACCAAACTCACTTCTTGGGGTGGGGTATATGAATTAGGGGAAGAGCAAGGACCATAAATGGAAGTTGAAAGGGAGTGCTTATTTAGAGAGTCAGTTAGTGAACTAATTGGGTAAAATGTTTTTATTACACACCAACTACTATATATACTATACCACAATGGTCTGTGCACATGCTCATGGTATCAACTCGTCTATATCAACAACTATAACTAACCAGATAGAGTACTATTGCAAATCAGATAAGGGTCAGATGATCAAGAGCTCAGCCTAATTCAGGATGGACTTACATCATGGTTGCATCATGGTTGATGCCTGACAGGAGTCTTGTTCAGTCATAGGCAGGTGCTGCAGTGATGCGATGCACAAGAGCATAGAGGATTAATCAGTAGCACGCATAATAGGCTAGATTAGTTATTCATCATGCTGATAAGATTCAAGCCTAAGGCTTGGACAAATTCAAGGTCTATACCGGCTTGCAATTTTTCCGGAATCGCTCAAATCCGACAACACTCTCCTGAGAAACAATCGAATCATGGAATTAAGTTCAGATTAGCATTGGTATTATGCGAGCGTCGCAAGATGATATACACGGTGACAAAAGTAAAATCAATTTGGCCACCCTTTTGGCTGGGAGAAGAAAAACATCAACAATGAGAAAGAATACAAGAACAAAGCTAAGGCATACCTTGACTTCTTCACCGAGCTTCTTGATGACGAGCATAGGCTGCTGTGCAGTCCTCACACCATCCTCGCCTTCATCCCAGGTATAACTAACCCCCATAGCAAGTTTCGACCCGTCCGAATTGAACGCAATAGAGGACACTGGATTATTGAATTTTGGGTATTGACGCAACCGCTTCTTGACCTTGTGGTCCCAGATAGATACCGTACCATCTGAACCTGCCGAAGCAAACGTGTTGTACTTGGGATGGAACGCAAGAGCGTTGACTGGCCATACATGATCCACATCGTCGATAGTCTGGCGGTGGCACTTGAAAGCATACTTCTTATCCTGAGCTGCGGGACTGGGGTCGAAATACTCGACGGCGATCCGGCCCTCTGTCGAAGCGGTAGCATAGCCTTGACCATCTGGCATGCATGCAAGAGAACGCGTCATGTACTTGAGCGAAGATTCACGCTGCTGAGAGGGGGAAGACATATTTCGAATGTCATAAATGTGGAATAGGCGGGAGGCCATAGCTACAACAAGATTATTGTTGATCAGGTCGAGGTGATATATCCTTTCAGGTGTCTCATGGGACTGGGTTTGGCACGAGAGTTGGTCTGGGGCAACACGAGGATCCCAGAATCGGATTGTTCTATCCCAAGAACCGGTAATAAGAACATCTATAAGGGGGAGACATTGTGATCAGACAACTCATAGTAGGAGCAAAGAACTTGCTTTGTTGTTGAGACCATGTCATGCAAGAGACACTGTCGCTGTGTTGGCCTAGGTGAGTGATGTCTTCAGTAGTGAGGTCCAACCTTGCGCAACATAAGCTCAAATTTTGTCAATGTCTTAGTCAGTATGACCTACTGTCGTACAGAAGTATCCAATCCACCACTGTAACCATGAGCATCGTCAGAAAATGTGCAGGCTAGAACGGCGGCACGGTGGTCAAATTTCGCTTTGATGTCTGGCGATGCGTCGGAAGTGTCATAGTATCTGACTGTCTGAAGCATTTCGGAACAAAGCTGGACAGTATGTGATGAAAAAACGTACCGTATCCCATGAGGATACGAGCAGCCGGTCTGGGTGGACTGGCGCATAGTGCACAGACGATATACCGTCAAAGGGTGGAGAGGGAAGTATAGTCACATTTTGGTCATCTATCGATCGTAGTTAGCCACGAAATGACCGCCATACCAAAAAAACAAACCAGTCATGATGATTGAAAGAAAGTTTTTTGTTTGTTGGGAGTAAATAACAGTTGTTTTACTCAACTGCTTGCCCACCGAAGAGAAGTGTGTCAAATTCAATCTGGCTGTCGTATTCTATCATAGCAACACACAGCTATTTAACAATTGATTGTGTATTATGTGATGGAAAACTAATTTCTCCCTTGAACCAAATGCATAATGGTGACATCCTTGAATTGAGCTCTGACGCCTCCTCCCCTCCTCCTCAGCCTGTCAGACCCTCAAAATGTCGAGCAATCCGAAACAAAAACAAGGGGAAAGAGCGTCAAGTCATTGAGCCTACTGACTCTGAGCCCAAGGTTCAATTACGCAAAGCCAGGCGGTGTCAACGACCAACACGCGTTCCAGCTGCTGGTTCATCCAAGAGGGTCACTGTTGACTTGGACTTGTCTGAGTACGATGCTCGCGCACCCTCAAGTGTTAAACACAATCGCGCGCCGCAGAATCTCGAACAACATCTACCCGCCACTGAGGAAATTGAAATCGTAGCCTTCTCCACCAGTGCTCTTGACAGAGGAAACTTGCGCCATGCAAACTCGACAGAAAAGTCAAATACCAGAGTGACCCAGTTTGCAGGCACGACCACCAGTCCTGGCCAACAAAACGGAGAGGATGACTCGAAATTGATCCCTCAAATCCCAGCACATCCACCTTCACCTATCGCACCGCCTGTGCACATGGCTCCAGAACCCTCTAATGCCTCCATACCGGTCACAGCTGCCCTAAGGCCTTGGTCTGCAGAAAAATTGTCACCCACACCTCTGCCGCCACCTTCTCCTGCGCAGTCACCACAAGATACAATGTCTCGCCATATCGCACAAATCCTTGAAATTGTTCCAGATGTCGATCCAAAACATTGTGCCAGTCTTGTTGCAACTCATCAACACCTCAACGAATCAACTGTTGAGCACATTCTGCATATCTTATTTGAGGACCCCGATTATCCTCGTGCAAAAAAGGCCAACTGTGCTAACAATCGGAAAAGAAGAATGGATGGATCAAGCGACGATCGACTCAACAAGAGGCTCAAGGCAAATGGGAAAAAGAAAGCAGCAAATGAAGACGACGGGCTCTGGATGAACATGGAAAGGTCGGTTGTGGGCGGTTCGGACTATCATAGTCTCACACTCGTAGGTCAACCTTTTCCACTCACTCGATGTCTCTCATCGGCGTCAACCACTAGAATTCCCTACAACAAGATTACCCATCCATCCCCAAGCGTTTCCTAAACGACAAACTCTTGTCACACAAAGGGTTTTATGCTCCCACATTTTTCTTTCTCCGAAACCTTACTCGTCAGCTTAACAATGATAGAATCACGCAAGAACAGTACCCATACAAACCCAAAAAGACGCTTTACAGGTCTACGGAGGGAAAGGGTAAACATCGCGCCCTCCAAGATGGAGTATTCGAACGAGAGATAGCTTGGGTGAAGAAGGCTGTCGCCATTGAGGAGGGAAGACTGGCTAACAGCAAAGATCTCAATGCAAATGAGGGGGAAGACGAAAACGAAGAGGACATTGAAGAAGATGAATCCGACGGAGAAGACGAAGAAAATGGGATCGAGTGTGGTTGTTGTTTCTCCAAATTCCGTTTCGTAAGTGAAACGTCGTTCCAAGCTACGTACACCCGAATTAACGGATGTTTCTAGGACAAACTGATCCAGTGTCCAGACGCTCACCTTTTCTGCTTCTCTTGCCTTCAATCTTACGCCTCGACGCTTTTAGGCTCTCATAACCCCAACATTCCATGCATGTCACAATCAGTCTGCAAGGCTCTCTTTTCTGCTTCCCAACTCGCTCGAGTACTCCCACTCAAAACATATGCTCTTTATGAACGCCTAATACAGGCCAAAGAGATCGATGCAGCCGGCCTTGAAGGACTCGAGGAATGCCCGTTTTGTGAATGGAAATGCGTTTTTGATGTTGGATTCGAGGGAGAAAAGCTGTTTAGGTGTGGGAACGAAGTGGGTGGATGTGGAGTTGTCAGTTGTAGGAAGTGTAAGAAGTTGGACCATTTGCCAAAGTCTTGTGAAGAGCTGGAGAATGACAAAAAGCTGGATGCGAGGCATTTAGTGGAAGAAGCGATGAGTACGTTGGTTTCGAATCTGTTTTATCCGATGAATATGGTTAATGTTGCGGACATTTTAGCTCAAGCACTCATGAGAAATTGTCCAAAATGCAAAAAAGGTGGGTTGGCGCCTTTCGAGTATAACATCAACTGATTGTTCAATATGCACAGCGTTTATCAAGGAGTCTGGTGTACGTTTGCTCATCTGCGTTTCGATCTCGTTCTCAACTTACCGTCTTTCAGTGCAATAGGATGACTTGTCCAAACTGTCGAACTATGTCGTGTTACATATGCCGCCAAATCATTACCGGGTATGAACACTTTGATCGCAATCAGACCTCGAGTTCAAGCATCAAGCCAAATAAATGCACTCTCTGGCATACAAATCTCGATGGCTTACATGCTAATGAGGTGCGAATCTTCTCCCGAGCATAATTTAACTTTTGATATTGTTATCCTTACATGAGACTAACAACTTGTTTCATTTTTGATAGGTCAAGTTGGCTGCAGATCAAGCCATAGCCGAAGCGCGAATGCTTCATCCAGAGGTGTCAACGTCTGATCTCAAAGTCGACCTTCCAAAGACTGCAACAAAACAACGTTATCTACCACCACCTATCCATCTTGCCAAGGGAGGGCATCCTCCAGGCAATGTTGGTAGGGTGCGTAGAGCCCTTCGTAGAAGAGCACGGGTCCCACCTGCACAGCGACAGCCTCACTTCCCCGATGCTCATGCTTATCTGCATCGATTTCCGATCAGAGAAAATGATCGCTACCCACAGTTGCCTTATTGGAAAGAACCACAGGCATGGCCCGGTCTTCAACAGCCAATTCCAAGATTACCAGAAAATGATCGCTATCCACAACCATGGCCCGGCCATCAACTTCCAGTTCCGACGTTACAAGAAAATAATCAATACCAACAACCATTATCATTATATCCCAAGAGAGTGCCGTTGCAGTCCGCCTCTCTTTTGGAGGCACCAGTACCACAGGCACCAGTGACATATCGCCAAACTATGACGCATGCGATGGTGGGCCAATGCCAACCAGCGGGAGGGAGCGTGGAAGTTGGCGGTCGGATGTTGAGATCTCGCGCTGGTCCTGTTCAACACAACCAGATGATGGGAAACGTGAATGCTCCTCGAACCAATGATAATCTAGCACAGTCACGTGTGGGTCATTGGATGCAAGAGTAATACAACGACGTCGGGAAAACGAGAATTATTTCCGCGGAGCATTGAAAGTATGGTCACGAACCTAACTAAAGGGACTACCTCGACTTGTACGTACACATTAGATCGTTGGGCAAAAAGCGCAAGGGATGATACAAAGATTGAACACGGATCGAGTCGTGAGATACCTAATAGTCTGACAATCATATCATGTTCATGATAGTTTATCCTAATTTAATGTACATAGGTATTAGTCAATGAAAAAAAGATCAATTGACAGGAACCAGGAACAGCGTGTAACCCTCTTTTATCAGGACAAATTTCGAGACTACAAAACAACTTTGAGCCCAAATAGTCGCTCGTATTATTCCTTCTTCGATAGTGTCTTCGCCAAACAATGGGCGCATAAAACCTACAAGAACTTGGACCATGAGGCCAACTTCTTTTTGCCTCACCTGCTTTCGTT
>Ga0153999_1000381_pt1 | contig 19920 bp, 20 predicted proteins | sample TSNC083MetaG_FD_104675 | JGI IMG/M metagenome (GOLD analysis project Ga0153999, IMG submission 104675) | Attine ant fungus gardens microbial communities from North Carolina, USA - TSNC083 MetaG | ecosystem: Host-associated > Fungi > Mycelium > Unclassified | place: USA: North Carolina, Lumber... | reverse complement strand
GCCTTGCGTCTTATTACCCCACCGGAGCTGAGGTCCTTGAGCTTGGGCAGAGTCATATTTGCCAAGACAGACAGTTCCAGCATAAGACCCTCCTGTTTTCTGTCCTCGGTGACAAAACCCATACCGGATACAATAGACCGTGTCGGGCTGCCGGGTTTCAAAGTCTTGCCATTGATTATTACCTGCCCGCTGTCATATTTGTCTGCACCAAAAACAGCACGCATTATCTCACTCCTGCCAGCACCCACCAATCCAAAAAAACCCAAAATCTCACCGGCACGAACTTCAAAGGAAATGTCCTCAAAAACACCGTGTTTCGTCAGGTCTTTCACCGCCAGTGCAATGCCTTTTGGCTCGCCAGGCTCTTTACAATACATATTTTTCAGATCACGGCCAATCATCTTTGAAATAATCTGCTCCTCGGTGATATCACTGATATCTTTTGAAATTATATGTTGTCCATCACGAATCACGGTCACCCTGTCGGCAATATGCATAACCTCGTCCAACTTATGACTTATGTACACAACAGCGATATTTTGATTCTTTAATTTTTCAATAATTTCAAAGAGTGTATCCGTCTCCCTTTCACTGAGTGAGGATGTCGGCTCGTCCATAATAATGCATCGCGCCTTTCTGGTAAGTGCACGTCCAATTTCAATCATCTGCTGCTGTCCTACAGAAAGTTCTCCTGCTTTTTCATGGGGCGAGATGGTCAGCCCAAGTTTTTCCAAAATATCGGCAGTGTCGGCATATAGCTTTTTGTAATCTATCACCCGCCCTTTCCTTGGTAAGTTACCGATAAAGAGGTTGCGTGCTACGTCCAAAAGAGGAACAATGGATAACTCTTGATATACACAAGAGATTCCCATTTCGATAGCCTGGTGGGTATTTGCAAATTCCACTTCTTCATTATCTATAACTATATTGCCACTATCTTTTTTGTGGGCGCCTGTCATCACTTTAATAAGTGTCGATTTTCCGGCTCCATTCTCCCCACAAAGCGCATGTACCTCCCCGGCACGCAAATCAAAAGATACCGCAGATAATGCCTTAACTCCAGGAAATGTCTTTGTAATCCCCTCCAAACGGAAAAAGGAATCGCTTCTGCTTCCTGATACATTCTCAGTCAAATAACCTCCCCCTTCTTAAATTAATAATATTTATTATATTCCAATTAGGGTGGCAAAAGTACATTTATCAGATCACTTTTGCCACCCTAACTAGTTTTATAACAATAAATTAACTTCCGATCCTTCACCAATAATCAATACTATCTTACTAATGGCTTAATCCCTAATATTTCACGTGCCTGGTCCGGAGTTGCCGGTTTGTTTCCATAAGCCTCAACGGCACGGACAGCACGGTCAACCAACATATAGTTGGTAGCCTTAATCTTGTTTCCATTCTCATCTTTGGAATATACGATATTGTCTTCCATACCAACACGGATATGGCCGCCCAATGCTAAAGCCGCATACATAATAGGCATATGACCGGCTCCGACACCAAATGCAGACCAGGTACTTCCCTTAGGAATATGGTTAAGAAGGTAAAGCAAGTTCTCAACGGTGGCCGGCATAGCGCCTAACACACCAAGACAGAACTGATAATGGCATGGGGTAGGCAGTTTGCCTTTCTTTACAAAATACTCTGTAACACCAAGCATCCCGGCATCAAAAATCTCGATTTCCGGCTTGATGCCACGTTCCATGTACACTTCTCCCAAATCAGCAAGGAACTGAGGTGTGTTCATAAATACACCGCCCGGCATCCAATTGAAAGAACCTGCGTCGTAGGAACCCATTTCGATTCCGTCCAGAATCTTGTGATGATACATCCGAATCGCATTTCCCTCGGGATCACCGCCAGAAACACGGTTGTCACCGGATGATGTACAGTTGATAACAACATCACAATCCTTATGCGCACGAATCAGGCGAATCGTCTCACGGAACTTTTCATGGTCCATGGTTCCCATACCTTCGTCATCGCGCATATGCAGATGGACAATCGCTGCTCCTCTCTGCCAACAGCCATAAGCTTCTTCGGCAATTCTTTCAGGTGTTGCCGGAATATCATATCCAGCCGGGGTAACAGCGCCTGTCAAGGCCGCTGTGATAATAGTTTTACTCATAATAAAATCCTTCCTTTCTTCAAGGCTTGTCTTACACGCCTTACAATTATTATAATTTTTGATGCATTTTCAGCATTTCAACCAACATGTAGTCACGGAAAGAAGCAATTTCCGGTTTCGTATGACCTACAAAGTCAGGCATATGCTCCATAAGAGGTACAATCTGTTCTCCTGATAAATCCGGCCATTGCTCGGGAACCTTCTTCATATCCGAAATATCTGCGAATACACCCTCTGTCATGGCTCCAAATTTGATGGCACAGCCTTTCAGTCCAAGGTCACCGCCGCCAAGTTCATATCCCATGGCAGGACCCATGATTCCCCAACGAAGACCCGGTCCGTAGTAGATTGCCTTGTCACATTCTTCCATCGTAACAACCCCTTCACAAACCAAGGCAATCTCTTCCCGCCACAGGGCATGGGCGAGACGATTAGCCACAAAGCCTAATTTCTCTTTCTGGAGTACAATGGGTTCTTTGTCATATTTCTTGTAAAACTCTACGGCAACATCAAGAACTTCCTGGGAAGTCTTCTCGCCCTTGCAAATCTCAACAAGCGGAATAAGGTATGCCGGATTAAAAGGATGGGCAACAATAACACGTTCCGGATGAGCGGAGCCCTCTGCAATTTTCGTTACCGATAGTCCTGAAGATGATGAGGCGATTATTGCTTCTGCAGGTGCATATTTGTCCATAATGGCCAGCATCTCATGCTTAGCTTCATAGGATTCCGCACCATTTTCCTGAATAAAGTATACCCCGGACAACGCTTCCTCCGGGTCAGTGGTAATATTGATTAAATCCCACAGTTTCTGTCCATCATCGGTGATTCCATATTTTACATAAGAGTCAATAGGTGTCTTTATAGACTTCTTCGCCCTCTCGGCACTTGCTTCGCTGCGGACAAATACATTGACCGGCAAACCTTTCAGGGCAAAATATGCTGCGAAGCCACCGCCGATAACACCGGCTCCATAGCACGTAATTTTCTTAATATCTGATACGTTCATATTCTTCCTCCTCTTACTGAATGTTCTCAAAAATTCCTGCTGCACCCATACCGCCGCCGATACACATGCTGACAAGGGCATATTTCTTGTTATTATCCTTCAGATAGTCAAGAGCCTTACTCGTCAGAAAAGCGCCGGTAGCACCCATCGGATGTCCCAGTGCCATCGCTCCGCCGTAGGGATTTACTTTTCCTTTAGGCAGACTCAGCTCATTGATACATGCCAATGCCTGAGATGCAAAGGCTTCGTTAAGCTCAATTGTATCCATATCATCGACGGAAAGATTTGTTCTTTCCATAACCTTAGGAATCGCATACTTGGGTCCCATGCCCATCACTGTGGCATCGCAGCCTGTTACAGCAAAACCAACGAACTTAGCCAGTGGCTTAATTCCCAGTTTTTCAGCCATATCTGATGCCATCACGACAACAAATGCGGCGGCATCGGTTGTTTGTGATGAGGTGGCAGCCGTTACAAGTCCTTCGGGACGGAAACAGGGGTTCAGTGTTGCCAGGCTTTCCATACTGGTTCCGGGACGGATACCCTCATCTTCTGTAACAATTATCTCATTGCCCTCAGCATCTACTGCTTTAACGGGAATAATAGAGGCTGCCAGCTTACCTGCTTTCTGAGCTGCTGCCGCCTTAGCGTGAGATTCTACAGCCATCTCTTCCATCATCAAACGAGTAATCCCATATTGTTCAGCAACTCTCTCAGCCGTCTCACCCATACTCATATAGGCACCGATGTAGTTCTCATCAAGCCACTGATTCTTATATTCATCAGGATAGGGTACAAAGCAATGACTCATATCCTCAATGCCTCCGGCAACAACACAGTCCTGCTGCCCGGCCAAAATTGCATTGGCAGCTGTGGCAATCGCCTGAAGAGATGAGGAACAAAAACGATTAATGGTTTGTGCCGGTACGCTCTCCGGAAGCTCTGCCCGGTTTACGATTAAACGAGCCGTATTCAAATTCAACTGATTGATGGGCATTGCACAGCCAACAATCACATCATCTATCTGTTCGGGATTAAGCTCCGGTACTTTTTTTAGAACCCCTTTTAACGTCTGGGCTCCATATTCAACGGGATGCATATTAGCAAATGAGCCTTTTCTTGCACGACAGCAAGCGCTGCGTCCATAGGCTACAATGACTGCTTCTCTTTTCATATTATTTCCTTCTTTCTAAAAATGTAATTAAAATATGTATTGATAATATCCCTTGGATCAGCCGATAGCTGTCAACCCGCCATCCGGATAAATAATCTGACCGGTTACATAACTGGAGGCCTGAGAAGCAAGGAATATCGCTGCGCCTACACAATCCTCCGGCGTAGCCATCCGCTGCATCGGAACACTTCCGGCGATATTGGCTTTTGCTTCATCATTAAGGAATTTCTCCATCATCGGTGTTGCCGTAACTGTGGGGCCAATGCCATTAACCGTAACTTCCGGGCCTAACTCTGATGCCAACTGGCGTGTCATCATATCAAGAGCTCCTTTTGTTGCGCAATAACCGGCATTACCTTTCATTGGGAAGGTTGCGATAGCGCCTCTGACCGATGTAATGTTAACGATTTTTCCATAACCGGCTTCTTTCATTTTCTTACCGAAAACTTTGTTGCACATCATAACACCTTTAACATTGACATCAAACATGTTAGACCATACATCCATCGGGAAATCTACGGCATCAAATTTTTGGTTGAAACCTTGTGAGCAGACAAGAATATCAATTTTACCGATTTTTCCTTCGGCTGCTTTTGCCAGATCATTGATGCTATCTTCATCAGTAGCATCACATGTACAATAAGAAACTTCTTTTCCTGATGCTTCTTTGATTTCCTGAACCGCTCTTTGTAATGATTCTTCTTTACGACTTGCAATAACAACCTGAGCACCAAATTCAGCCAGTCCCTGGGCAATCGCCTGGCCAATTCCGCCTGCGCCGCCGACAACAACAGCATTTTTTCCGTCTAAACAAAACATATTTTTCATCTTAAATTCTCCTTTTCTTTAATTTTCTCTATTTTTGTGCCGGAGGCATTCCGGCGATAACTAACATACTTGCAGGCATATTGCTGTTATTCACAATTGATTTTCCTTCAAATCTGTCAAAATGTATCGAGTCATATTTTCCTAATACAATTGTCTCTGTTTCCGAAACAACCGTCATTTCACCATCCAAAATAAAATAAATCAACTCAACCGGGGGTTTTACGAACTCAGTGCCGCCTTCCGGAAGAAAATGCGATAATCCTAAAGTAAAGCTCTCACAGTTGCTTTCCTCTTTGCTATGTAAGCGAATCGCTTTCATTTCAAAATGTCCCGGGGCTTGATATGGGACGCCCTCTTTTACTGATACTTTTCTCATTATTATTCTCCTTTCATTTTTAAAACTATCTCTATAATAAAGTATAGCATTATCATATTTTATTTGCTAATTCTTAAACAAATTCTACTTATGTTAAAATGGTATAATCATGATTCTCTCCCTTGTAAATTAAGGGTATCATCTGTTATAATAAATTGTGCTTCAAAGTATTTCAGGAGGTAGTGTTAATGGATCTAAAAAAATTACATGAATTCGTTGTGCTGAGCCAATGCTTGAATTTCAGTAAGGCAGCCGGTCAGCTTTATCTGACACAATCCGTATTAAGCAGGCATATTCATGATTTAGAACAGCAGGTCGGCGCCAAGCTTTTAATGCGCAGTACACACAACGTAGAATTAACTGAGATTGGGATGATTTTTCTTAAAGATTGTGAAGTCATTTTACATCAATATGATGCGGCTCTGGAACGTATCCACAACGCATCCAGCGGACTATCGGGAACCCTGTCTGTCGGCTTCTCTACTTATGGCAGTAAAGATATAATATCACAATTTATTCTCTATTTTTCCCGTATCCATCCGAACATTCAGTTGAAAATCAATGCCTATGAAGCAGAAGAATTGGCTGTCGCATTGGAAAATGATAAATTAGATATGGGATTTGCCATGGATTTTACAAAGACCGACTTAGATGGATTTGAAAAGATACTTTTATATAGAGATTCTCTTTATGTCTTCTTCCCAAGCTCCCACCCTTTCTCAACCAGGGAAACTCTTTGTATCCATGATTTGTCCTCTCAGCCAATCATCTCATTGACCGCAAGAACGAATCCAAAAACAGATTTATTACATCGCAAATTATTTTTTCAATATGAATCAGAATACCGAGTCATCAAAGAAGCTCCTAATATTCAATCCGCATTATTTTTAGTGACGTTAAACCAGGGACTGCTTATTCTTCCCGAACATGTGGTTCCCTTCACCCCTTCATCACTTACTAAAAAGAAGCTGCGTGATGAAGACTGCTATGTTGATACAAGCCTTGTATATAAAGATTCCAGTACAAATCCGGCGATCAATTTGTTTTATGATGCCTTTTTGGAATTTAAGCGTACGGAAGCTGATAACATGGAAAGTGAAAGCCCATAAACAACATGGGCTTTCGTTATATTTACTTTCGGCGTCTGCGGCCTCTGCCTTGACCGGCTTCTTCAAATGATCCTACCGGTACGGGCTGCGCAGGTGTCTTTGGTTTTACTGCTCCTGCCCGTATAATCGCTTCTTTTGGACAAACCGCATCGCATTTACCACATCGGGTGCATTTATCTGTATTAACAACACTGATTAATCCTTCTCCGCCTTCAATGGCCTCTTCCGGACAGACTTTAATGCAACTGCCTTCGCCGGTACACTTTGCGGGGTCTACGTGAACAGTATAGTAAGCCTTACAGACGAGTGCCTTGCAGCGCTTTCTTTTGATATGATTTTCCCATTCATCCATATAGTCTGATAAAGATGCTTTGACTCCGGCTGCGACTTTATGTACCATATCACAACCCAGCAGTTCCATCGTATCAAGAATTTCTCTCATCAGTTCTAGATCTTCTGACTGTCCGCCACCGGTAACAGCATCATTGATAATCTCATCTACCTGCCAAAGCCCATCTCTGCACATGACACTTTTTCCACACGCTGCTTCTCTTGCCATTTTAATCACATCATTTGCCCAGGAAACAGGACAGTCAGAAATGCTAGGAAGTTCTTTAATTGCCTCGGTACATTGCTTATCTAAATTACACATTTCTTCCTCCTCCTATTTATGTCCATATGCATTCCAGTTCTTTACAGGCTGTAAGGTGACTCTTAAATCACATTGTAGACATCTTGAAGATTCGCATGCTGCCTCTTTCTCCGGGAAGTTCAAATCAACCCTGTCAAAACTGTTCTTTCTGTCATCGACCGACAAAACCTCTGGCTGTACTCTTGGCTGCTTGGAAAAGTCTTCTATGACACCTATATTCTGATGCTTGTCACGCTCTACATAAGTTTCATCAATATTTCCGTCACCGCCCAGATATTGGTCTATAGCCGTTGCTGCCCGGCGTCCCGCCGCAATCGCATCAATGACAAATCTGGTTCCTGTCATCACATCCCCGGCGGCAAATACACCATCCACAGATGTTGACAACTTCTGCATATCTGCATCCGGGAAGCCAAAACGGTTCAACCCTATTCCAAAGGCCTCTGTGAGTCCCGTCATCTGTCCTGCGGCAAATACGACTGAATCCGTGGCAAGCACTTGATCCGAGTCCGGGATTTCCTCACAGACTAGCTTTCTCTGCTCATCAAAATGAAAGCCTTTGATTTCCCTGATATGTAAGCCGGTAACCTTCCCTTCGTTTCCCTGAATCTCTATATTGGTATATCCGTCGTAAAGCTTAATGCCTTCTTCTAATCCTTCTTTAATTTCCAAATCATCGGCAAGCATGGCACTGCCCTTTTCAAGACAGACAACATTGACATTCTTTCCTTTTCTGACTAAGCTTCTCGCGCAGTCGAAGGCAACATTTCCCCCGCCGATAATCGTTGTTGTCTTCCCAATATCCATATCTTTATGGCGTCTGATATTTTTCAAAATCTCTATGGCGGTATAAACCTGTTGTAAATCTGATCCCGGCAGATTCATTCTGCGGCCATAGCTGGCTCCAATGGCCACAAGGACAGAATCATATCCACCATCTTCCTTAAAATTCGTTACCGAACCCACTTCCGTATTGGTTACCAGCTTGACTCCTTGATCGATGATATATGAAATCTCTTTTTGGATATCCACCTCAGGTATTCGATACTCCGGCATTCCATAAGTCATCATTCCACCCGCAAGTGAACCTTTTTCATATACAGTTACCGAATGACCCAGCTTATTCAGATAATAAGCTGCCGTAAGACCCGTTGCCCCGGCACCGACAACCCCAACTTTTTTTCCTGTAGAAGGTTTCTTCGTATCCTTTGCTTTCCATGTCATCTCGGTATCGTGTTCAACCGCAAAGCGTTTTAAATCTCGTATGGAAATTGCCTCATTAAGCTTTTCCCGTTTACATCCCGTTTCGCAGCGGTGATTACAGACAAATCCCAAGGCATGAGGGAAGGGAACTTTTTCCCTGATCACACCAACAGCATCAGAGTACTTACCCTCACTCACCAGTCTTACATATGAAGGAATATCTATATGCGCCGGACATTCTGCCTGGCAGGGAATCAAGGCTTCGTCTTTTGGAATATCTGTCCGGAAAGTCCCCTCGGCATCCTGAAGGGCACCGGTGGGACAGACCTGGATACAGGCTCCGCAAAATCTACAGTCAGTATCTACAAATGGCAAATCATGATCTGTTCCAATATAAAATTCATTATCTTTCTTTTTGTAGTCAATGGCATCAACCTGTCTTAATTCATTACAGGCCCGCACGCAGCGGCCGCATTGGATACACCGTTCCATTTCTCTGACAATCAAAGGATTGATGACATTAATCTTTGTGTTCTTTTTATGTATAGCCCTCATCCTTGCATGAACCGTTCCCAAATACTGCATCAAAGCCTGCAATTCACAATTCATATAGGCCTTACATGAGGTACAGTCATGGGGATGTCCGGCAAGCATCAATTCCATTGAAACCGAACGCATTTTATTCAGCTTATCTGTGTTAGACTTAACCACCATGCCTTCTTCCACCATGGTTTCACAAGAACATACCGGTTTATCTAGACCTTCAATCTCTACAATACATAGTTTACAGCCGCCCTGAGGCGTCAGGTCCGGATGTGAACATATGTGAGGGATATAAATATCCGCTTTTCTGGCTGCTTCTAAAATACTTTCACCTTCAGCAGCAGTGACGGCTATATCATTTATATAAATAGTTACTTTATTCATTACCTGCACCTTCAATCAATTTATTCAACAAAATCATCTGAATCAATATAATCTATGGCATTCATTCCAGCAAGTCTGCCTGAATTGATTGCAAAGCCCATCGTCATACCCGGCATCGTAAAGTTATAGCTATCACCAAAAATCGAGCATACATCTGTACCGCAGCCATATAGTCCGGGTATCGGAAGCATGGATTTATTAAGGATTCTCAGCTCATCATCCGTCTTCACTCCACCCAAGGTTCCATAACCGCATATGAAGTGCTCAGCAACATAATACTTTCCGCCTTCTTTCAGTTCTCTCATATGTCTTGGATCCTTACTGAAATCTTTATCATAACGTCCTGCCATTGCATTATAGTCTTCAATTGTTTTCACAAGGTTTTTATAATCGATGCCGGTTACTTTTGCTACTTCCTCAAGACTATTGCATACGAAGAAATGTTTATCTTCCTCACCACTCATCTTGTCCTGTAATTCAGCAAGACCATTGGCAAGGCTTTCTGATGCGCCTCCCTGCAAATAGGCCTCTACTTCTTTATCCCATAAGTCTACATTCTTAATATTATGATGAACTGTAATATAATCTAAGCCGCCTTGGGCACGATATTCATCAATGATAGAATCCGTAACGATTGTAAAAGCTTTTCTTTCTCTTTGAACGGAAATGGCATTCCCGGTAAAGTTGGTATTATTCATGATATCTTCATTAATAATACGTTTACCCTCTAAGTTCACCATCAGGTTAGGTTGTCTCATTGTTTCCGAAATAACTTTATAAACATCGGTCACGCCAGGGGTTGTATAGGTCACTTCAATCATCGACGGATCTGCCATGCCGCCTGCTTCTTGGATCATGCGGATGCCGTCTCCTACCAGTCCCGGAATTCTGAATGAATATAAATCTTTATGCCATGTCAGCCCGATTCTGTCTTTAATCATATCTGTATTATCACCAAAACCACCGGTAGCTACGATAACGGCCGAGCACTCAATTTCAATCTCTTCGCCGGCTTCATTTTTAGCCATCACACCTAAAACTTGATTCTTATCTCCGGTGAGTATTTTAGTGGCTGCTGTCTGGAACAAAATTTCTACTTCATTCTCTTCGGCTTCATCGGTTATCTTTTTAAACATGACCGAAGCACAGCGTTCCGCCGGTTTATTTGAGCCTGGTGTTTTCACTATATGCCATGTCTGATTTGACCCTTCAAAGTATTTGAATGCTCCAAGAAATTCAACACCCATATCTTCAATCCACTCAATGGTACTTGCCGACATTTCCATATATTTTCTGACTAGGCGGGCATTAACTCTCCAATGGGTAAATGTCATAAATTTATCAAAAAGACCGTCAATTGTATGATCCACCATTTGTGCTTTTTGATATTTGGACTCTACTGCAAAAAATCCCATACCCATATTGGCAGCACCTCCCAAAGTGCTTCCTTTTTCAAGTAAAATCACCGATGCTTCCTTTTGAGCCGCTGCAACTGCCGCACAAACGCCAGATGCACCTCCGCCGATTACTACTACATCTGCTTCCATCTTGCCCATAATCATTACCTCCTAAATGAAATCATTTTTTGTTTATATTTTATCATTCGTTCGCCAACTTTACAAATTCAAAATACGTCTATGCTTATGGCAAAAATGCATAAGCACTATTTGTTATCTTTACCTTAATTATAAATATTTGTAAATACTTGATATTGTCTTTTTCATATCTTGTATATAATGCCAACAAAATAGTATTAAAAAGAGACTTTTTCATCTTTTTGATGATAAAGTCTCTAATTATATACCCCACCGGCTTCGGCGCCCCCATAATCCCAGTACAGAAGTTCTGACACAGTCACCAATGTATAGCCCTCCGCCTCCAGCCTGTCTATAATTTCCAGTGATGCATTGACACTTGTCTCATATATGTCATGCAATAAAAGAATGGATCCATCTTTAACACTGTATCCTCCATTGTTAAATACTGCCTCAAAAATAGCCGTTTCGTCACGGCTTTCCCAATCTCTGGTGTCCAGAGACCAGAGAATAATAGACCAGTTATTTTCCTTACAAATATTCTGAATCGTTTCACTATAATGTCCTCCGGGGGGCCGTATAAATTCAGACCTAATTCCCCCCGAAGCATTGTAAATAGCTTCCAAGGACTTTAGCAGGTTATCCGTTGCTTCTTCCTTTGTGATTTTCGTCAAAGTTGTATGATCATAGGAATGATTCCCTATTTCGTGTCCTTCCGAAGCCATACGCTTAAGTAACTCAGGGTACCTCTCGGCCCTGTTTCCTAAAACAAAAAAAGTAGCGTCTACATCTCTGGCTCCTAATTCATCCAACAGCCTTTCTGTATACGGCCCCGGACCATCATCAAATGTTATAGCTACAATTTTGTCAGGGCGTGTTCCATAATAAGTACTTGATAATATCTGCCCTTCATCAATCTGTTTTTTCAAATCTTCCAATTGCGTCTTTACATTATTCAATTCAGTTTCCAAGGATTCTTTTTCCGTCTTTAAGGCTTCCCTCTCACCTTCTATGGTTGCCTTTTCACTTTCAACCGTATTGACTCTTTCTTCAAGCTCTGTGATATTGCTCTCTAAATCGAGAATCTCTTCCTGCAGCTGCACCATCAGGTTACTGTTCTGCTCTAATTGTTCATTCGCATCTTTTAATCTATATGCTGCCAACCCCCAGCCAGCGGCTCCGATTATTGTTGTCACACATAATATAATCAGGATAATCAACTCTGTGCTGGGTCCCCCTTTGACTTTCTTCTTCATATTGTCACCTTTTCTCAAGTAAAAATATTCGCTATAACTATTATAACAGTTTTCGACACAAATACCAGTCCATTATTACATTTTTTATGATTGATTAAAATGGGGCGGCATACTAGCTTTTGAGTGTGCCGCCCCTCACATTTAGCATACCGGCATTATATCTATCGCCTCGACCTCGGCAGGATCACTTAACCTTATGGTTTCATATCTGACAACAATCTGCTGTCCAATACAAAAATGATAGGCATAAGCATAATTGACGCGTATTTGTGCATTATTTTGCATATCTCTCACTAAAAGCGATTTCCTGCTTCTTCGAAGCACAATTGCACTTAATTCGGCTGCTTCCGGTTGGGGTTCCTCTTGTATTCTTTGAATGGAAATAGCCGCAATCTGTGGCGGTATACTTAATGTCATTTGCCCATTATGAAAAATTCTGATGCGGTCACCCACATTAAACCGGTTTGCATTACGGAAGATAACTAAAACCTCATCACCCGTTTCCATATCTCTGACCAACAGACTCCCTGAATCAACCTGAAGGACAGTTGCAATCATAATCATTTTCATAACCTCCCAAATTCTTCTTTTCAATATATAATATGTAAAAGAAAAATTTGGGTTCTAAAAAGCTTTCATGGCTAATTTTCTTCAATAATAACTGTACCGGTCGTATAATAAATCACATGTCTTTTCCCGTCCTCATCATCAAACAAGATTCTGCTTTCGTCATATTCAACATCAAATCTTCCTGTGTATTCTTTGAGTATATTGCCATTGATATCATAAACAGTTACCGTTCTTTCAATTCCTGACACATTGCTGCGCAAAGTCTTTAAAGACCGCGATCCTGCTGCCGTCCCGAAAAACCACCAAACAATAATTCCAACGATGACTACAATCGCTAAAATACTACCTATCCAGATTCGCTTTTTAATGCTTGATTTATCTGACATCTTAATCTTCCTCCTTTACCTTAAGTCATATGCATACCACCGTCTATTGAAAGCGCCTGACCGGTCGTATGTCCGGAAGTCTCTGAGCATAACCAGACAACAGCGTGTGCCACGTCCTCGGCGGTGCCCAACTTACCCATCGGGATGACGACTTCTTTAAGCAGCTTCTCCTCGGCAGGATCATTGGCCAGTGTATTGTTCATCAGTTCAGTCCCCATGGTAGGACCGGGGCAGACCACATTGACACGGATATTGGCCTTTGCGTTTTCAATAGCTGCAGTGCGGGATAATGCAATGACGCCTGCCTTACTCGCCCCGTAGGCGCCAAAGTTTGGCGCCATCTTCAGCCCTCCGATGGAAGCGGTGTTAACAATGGCTCCCTTGCCCTGCTTCTGCATTTGAATCAACTCATATTTCATGCAGTGGAACATCCCCATAAGGTTCGTGTCCATTACTTTTTTCCAATTCTCATCCGTCAGTTCGGTGAGAGGGCCATAGGGAATACGCACACCGTCAGGTCCGACACCAGCGTTATTAAAGGCACAGTCCAACCGGCCATACTTCCTGACAACGGCATCGATACAAGCCTTAACGCTAACCTCGTTTGTAACATCACATTGTAAAAAAACAGCTTCGCCGCCACCGGCAATGATGTCTTCGGCAACTGTCTGACCTCCGGCAATATTATGCCCCGTGGTAACCACAACCTTTGCCCCCAGCGATGCAAACTCCTTTGCTGTGGCTCTTCCAATACCCGTGGCCGCACCGGTAATTATGACAACCTTCCCTTGAATATCTTTTAGCATTTTGCTGCCTCCTTTTTGTAAGATTTAGATAAAATCTTTGTTAGTAGCACAAGAGAACAGGCCTATCAAAAAGAAATAGAATAGACCTGTCTCCATCAAAATAGCAGGCCATTTTATATTAGCATCTTTATTCGTCGCAAACATCACCCTAAAAGCGATTATTTTATTGAATCCATGAAATCTCTCCAGATGCTATATCATAGTACGCACCTATGACCGTGGTTCCTGTTTCCTCAATGATTATATCCTCTTTTATTGTTTCAACAGTGCTATCGATATTAGCTCGAATGGCTCCATCTAGATCTTCACTATCTTCAATATTAGAGCTGATTTTATCAATAATCGATTGTAAATTACTTGGATTTTCCCCACCGTTAAATGACGCTGTCACAGCTCCACAGCTGCTGTGTCCGACAACAACGACTAACGGTGTACCGAGATGCTCGACTGCATACTCAATCGAACCAAGCGTTGTTTCATCGGCAATATTGCCGGCATTTCTAACAACAAAAATATCTCCCAGCTTCTGGTCAAAATAAATCTCCGGTGAGACGCGGGAGTCGGCACATGTCACTATGACAGCAAAAGGCTGCTGGCCATCTTTTAAAGCCTCTCTATCCTTCGCATTTGAATTTCGTTCTATCGTCTGATTGTCGATATACCTTTGATTTCCCTCTTTCAAATATTGTAGTGCTGTTTGCGAATCGCTAACCAGCTCTTCCGGATTATGTATCTTGGCATCTTCACTCTGTTCTTCAGAGGGATCACTTGTTGCACTACATGATGTAACGGTAACCAGTACCGCAAAAATAGTTAATAGAGTCCTCATTCGCTTCATGTTCTTTCTCCTTTCTGTTTTTGTAGAATAATTTGTCGACTCATAAAATTATTCTACCTCTGCACCCAAATATTGTCAACTTGTCTTAGAAATTCGCTGATGAAAGGATTAAGGTTATGAATTTCGCGAAAAATTTCAAAGCAGTAGCCGGTTCGTTATCTATTCAACGCTCCGAGTTTCTTAATCGCCCATTCGGACGCATCCCGAACCAAAGGATTTTGGTTTTGCACGGCTTTTTCAAGTGCGGGGATATGAGATGGATTATTCGTGTTGCCCAGAGCTATGGCGGCATTTCTCTTGAATAAATCTATATCTCGGATATAATTGTACATGATTGGATGAACAACGTCTTTGTAATATCCATCATCCATTAAAAGAACCTTCTCTAAATCAAAGTCCTTTTTCAATTCTTCCAAAAACCAATCTTTTCGTGATGCCTTTTCGAGAATCTTTTTATTGCGGGGACAGGCTTTTTGACAGATATCACACCCATGTATATAAGTCCCCATGCCCTCTCGCAAATCAGCAGGAATATAGTCTTTTAGTAAATGATTGTATAGCAAACAGTTCTGTGGATGGAGTCTTCCCGGCGATATAATTGCATGTGTTGGGCAAGCATCTATACAGGAATGGCAATTAGATGGGCATTTACATTCGATAGTCGGTTCGTCATATTCTAATTCCATATCTACAATAAAAGTATATAGGATGATAAATGAGCCGTCATCGTCGGTGTAGGCAAAGTTGTTTTTTCCGTAGTTGATTATTCCCGCACGCGCACATGCCATACGGTTTGGAATGTCAATATCACCAGTATAGATTTTGCACCCTAACGATTCCAGGAATTTGCAAAAAGCATGAACTCTTATACCACAGCTTGAATCCGCCAAAGGGATGTAAGAACGGCTGAGATAGGCACGGCCAACATACCGATCCAATTCTTCGGGGAATTTGATATCGGCAAAGCTATATATCGCACAGACAATGGATTTGCCTTCCGGGTAAAAACTGCGCGGCCTTGAACCCTGTCCTAAATAAGCCCCCCTTTTCGTGTTAACCCACAAATCATAGTCGGGGCGGCTTCGTATCTCCACTTCATACTCTGTAAAATCATCCGCAGTGGTAATTCCTACTTTTGAAAAACCCAGTTCTAAGCCTTTTCGTTTAATTTTCTTGGCTATTTCCATTTTTGTTCCTCATTATCGAATTATCGCTGATGACTATTGTTATCCTACAAATTTCATGATATTATGAAATTGTCATTCACCCCTTATAGGCTATGAATGCATGTCAAAATCCTTTGTATTTTGCCCATTACTTATGTAATGGGCTTTTCTCCGCACAAAATAAGCCCCTTGATATATTACGTATTTTACATAGCAGCCAGAGGCACAGTGGACGAAAAGATTCCAAAGGCGCTCCAAGGCAAGGCGGACTAGAAACCACACACACATACCACTATCAAGATTACTACAAATAGTATTGCTTTTATCTTAGATTTATTATTCCATTTATTCATGCAAACCTGCGCTCCCCAATCCTTTGCCCTTATTCGTACACTCCCATAGCCATTTCTCATGTAATTGGAGACTTTTTCCGAATTCCTCAAAACATCCTTCAGAGTAATTGGATTAGCCGGATCATAGCCTATGTCCTTGGCATACTCCTCATAATCTCCGCCCAGAGAAAGATTTTCATTTAGGTTATCAAGAACCTGCCTGGTTGTCTTGGTATTTTCGGAATCCCCAATTCCCTCCTGAAGAAGGAATGTCGCCCAGTCAGTTCCCAACCGGGTATAGGTTTCGCTTTTATTGACCGGTATACCGTTTGTTTCAGCAAGCCATTTGATGTCCTCACCTTCAAATAAATTATGTGCCGTGTCACTTGAAAGTGTAGGCGAATAAAAAGCATTAGTTTTCTATTTGCTCCAGCAAATCGGAGGTCTTTATCAATCCTGTGCCATCAGTATTCAATAAATAGCTATCTTTCCTCTCAATTGCTATATAAATCTTGTCCGCATTCACATCTAACCACAAAATATCTTCTCCATCTGTTGCAATTTCTACAAGCTGTTCATATTCTTCTGTCTCTAAGTTCATTTTAGATATCGTCACACTGTCTGTATCCTCATTTAGCTGTGCATAATACAGATACCCATCCTCCGCCACATTAAAGGCTGTAACCCTGTCTGCCAGGAACTTCCCTTCTGTACCCTTTTTCTTCGTGCGATATAAGTCATAAGGGGGATAATCCATAATCCCAACCCTCTGAGTCTTTATAGAGATAACAATAATTATCTTTGATTTGCATGGAATAACCATCATACCCTGAACCATATGGAAAAATCATGTCCTTTAAGTTCATTTTAGGATTTAACAACAACTGTAAAGTTAAATCTTCCCGTAAATTAGTTTTTTTCAAGTTCTTACCATCTGTAGTCATGCTATAAATGCTCGAACGATCTTCATTATCCGGTTTATAACCAAAATACATTTTTTGATCAATCACAACTAAATACAAATATATATCGCCCTCAAAAAGTATCTGGCTTTCACTGCCATCTTTCTTCATTTTCACAATCTGATCTTCTTCGCCTACAGCATTCGATTTCTGGAAATAAAGATAATCCCCTACAACATTTAAATTGATACCTTTTTGATTTGATATTTTAATCACTTTACCTTCTCTATCCATCTTATACAGACCTTCTTCATCATCATATCTTTCAAAAAAATAAAACTCGCCATCCAGTTCTGCTGTCCATTGACCATTCATAAAATTTCCTGTAGTTGTTCCAAAAGCACGAGGCAAATAGGGTTTGATTAGATAAAAGACCCCAGCACATAAAGTTAATACAATTACAGTAAATAACATTTTTTTTATTTTTAATTTATTTTTATTCATATAAACCAGCACTCCCCAACTTATAATCATCACATTTCTCTACCCAATTCGCATGTAATTGGATGACTTTTCCCGGATTCTCTAAAACATCCTTCAAAGTAATAGGATTATCCGAATCATAACCTATTCCCTGGGCATATTCCTCATAATCTCCGCCCGGAGAAAGGTTTTTATTCAGATTTTCAATAATCTGCCTGGTTGTCTTCGTATTTTCAGAATCTCCAATTCCCTCAAAAACATGATAAGTCAAGCCGGAGCTTCCACCCTCCTCATGGATTACACGGATAATATTTAACTTGTAATTATCAGCCATTTGCTTTGTTTTGGTTCCCGTTGTCATCTGCTCGTAAGACTTGGCGCCGTTCAATATATTCGTACCGCTTCCCAATTGCTCAATGACGGAGGATGTGGTGCCGAGCGCTCCCCCACAACAGGCAATTTTCCAATCCCTTCAGTTGGCAGATGTATAGGCATTATTGTACTTTTCTATTGATTCAATAAATCGGAAAACTTTGTCAGACCTGTGCCATCAGTATTTATTAAATAAGACTCTTTCCTCTCAACCCCTATATACATCTTGTTTGCAGCCACATTTAAAATCAATACTTGTTCACCATCCGTTATAATTTCCACAAGCTGTTCGTGTTCTTTCGTTTCCATGTTCATTTTAGATATCGTCACACTGTCTTCATTTAACTGTGCGTAATACAGATGATTATCTTCTGCTACATTAAAGGCTGTAACCCTGTCTGCTAGAAATTCACCTTCCTCAACTTCCCCTTTCGTACGGTATAAATCGTAGTATTTAGAATCTCCTAACTCTGGCTTTATATAGTAATAGATATATTTATCTTTGATTTGAATGGAGCCACTGACATATCCACCCGTGCCTCCAAACTCCGTTATATGCATTTGTGGGTTTAACAGTAATTGTAAAAATACACCTTGGGATAATTCGGTTTTTTTCAAAAATTTCCCTTCCGTATTCATACGATAGATGCTTTCGAATTTTTCATTCTCCGGCGTATAGGAAAAATATATTGTGTTGTCAACTACAATCAACTCCAATCCTATCTCGCCCTCTAAAAGTATCTGGCTTTCACTTCCATCTTTCTTTATTTTTACAATCTGATCCTTCTCTCCTATTTCATTCCATTTGCAAAAATAAAGATAATCGCCCACACCATTTAAATTCGCACCTGTTTGTTCTGATATTTTATGAATCTTACCTTCTCTATCTATCTTAAATATTCCTTCTTCATCATCACTTTTTCCAAAAAAATATACTTCTCCGCTCAGGTCCACAAACCATTGACGATTCATAAAATTTCCGGTAGTTGTTCCGTAATTATGAGGCAAATAAAGTTTAATTATATGGAAACCTCCAACACATATAACTAACAAAATTACAACAGATAATATTTTTTTTATTCTTGCCTTGTTATTTCTTTTATTCATATAAACCAGAACTCCCCAATATTCCATTATTATTCACACCACATATCTCTAACCACTTCGTATGTAATTGGATGACTTTATCCGGATTTTCTAAAATATCCTCCAGAGTAATGGGATTATTCGAATCATAACCTATTCCCTGGGAATACTCCGCATAATCTCCACCCGGAGAAAGATTTTCATTCAGATTATCGATAATCTGTTTGGTTGTCTTCATATTTTCAGAATCTCCAATTCCCTCAAAAACATAATAATTTAAACTGGAATCCCTACCCTCCTCATGGGTTACACGGATGGTGTTAAGTTTGTAGTTGTCAGCCATTTGCCTTGTTTTTTCTATATTTGTCATCTGCTCGTAGGACTTGGCACTATCCAATATATCGGTGCTGTCTCCTATTTGCTCTATAATGGCTGTGGAAGTATCAACCACTCCCCCCACAACCGGCAAGTTTCCAATCCCCTCCTGAAGAAGGAATGTCGCCCAGTCAGTCCCCAACCGGGCATAGGTTTCACTTTTATTGACAGGTATGCCGTTTGTTTCAGCAAACCATTTGATGTCCTTTTCATCCGACATATCCCGCATGGTATCCCCCGAAAGTGTGGGCGATATGGTTGTGGTATAAATTTTATAGGTATCATATGGCAGGCAGTTCTCTTTAATGTTACCTTCAACATATTGTAGTTTAATCGTGCCGTCTTCCTCCATACTGAGCGTGATTGGATTTTCCGTTAAAATATCTTGATGCTCGCTC
>Ga0153999_1000380_pt1 | contig 19939 bp, 16 predicted proteins | sample TSNC083MetaG_FD_104675 | JGI IMG/M metagenome (GOLD analysis project Ga0153999, IMG submission 104675) | Attine ant fungus gardens microbial communities from North Carolina, USA - TSNC083 MetaG | ecosystem: Host-associated > Fungi > Mycelium > Unclassified | place: USA: North Carolina, Lumber... | reverse complement strand
GCCATGAACAACGGCCAGGATACAGAAAAACCAAAAGGCAATGACAAAAAAGCATGTGAACACCAAAAAACGGTGATCACATGCTTTTTCTTTTATTTTAGGCTAGTTATGTCCCAGCCTCTTCTTCAAATAGTCTGTTTCTCTCCTTAATTCTTCATAATTTCTATTATTAATATTCTTATCTATGTAAATCCTCAATAATCACAGTTCATAATCGTTTATAACAACTTATAACAAGGTACTCTCAGAAAGATGCTGATTTACAATGTTAAGGAATTTTCAATACTAAAAAACCAACTTCACATTTAACTAATTGAAAATTATGATTTTTAATTACTACATAAGCATTTTAAGCTATATTCAAAAACCATGCTTTAAACAATGTAAAAGCATGGTAATTATTTAGTCTAATATACATCTGCTAAGTTATTTTTTAGCTCATCTATTTATTGAATCCATTAGCTGGAAGAAGTATTCAGGTTTTTGAGTCTTATTTAGGTTATACCATGAATGTAATGTATCTGATGCAAATACATCTAATTTTTGGAGTACTTCCATCGCAAATTCCAGAGGAGCTATTCCTGATGCAGTAACTAAATTCGCATCAGATACCGCAGATCCCACCTCATAGAACTTTTCTCCTTTATAATTAGGACATACCATTTTAGTGTATTCTAAATTATTACTTGTATGCTTTCTAGTATCTAAGTATCCCATATTCGCAAGGCCCTCAGTTGCACCACAAATTGCAGCAACAATAGTACCAAGCTTTAAAGCTTGGCCAATTCTTTCCAAGATAGGTTGATGAATTTCTTCACTCCAAGTAGTCCCTCCGGGTAAAATTAAAAGATCTTTACTTCTAAGAGTGCATTCATCAAGGGAAATATCTGGCTTTATGCTCAGTCCCCCCATCGTAGTAATCATCTCTTTATTAGCTGCTACTGTAACTACTTTTAAAGGTTCTATATCCTTTTTAAAATATCTTCCTGTGTTTAGTTCTGCAATTAAATATCCATATTCCCAGTCTGACATTGTACTAAATACATATAGATAAACTTTTTTTGTTTGCATCGAATAACACTCCCAATCACTATTTATACGGCAATTATAATATAACTTCCCTGACAGCTAACGTCAGGGAAGTTATTATACTTGATGAAATTTTATTAATTCCGACAGAACTTCAATAAGTCTTTGCTTTATACTTATTGGCTCGATAATTTGAATTGATTTACCGTACGGCAAAAGTAAATAAGGTATATATGTATGTGCTATATCTTTTTCAAGAAGGAAAACTGCTTGATTTGAATTTCGTTCATGTAAATAATGTCCTAAAAACCAATGTTGGCAAAAATCATTTAGCGTACTTTCATTTCCACTAATAACTAAAGAAATAATATCTTCCTTATCTTCTATAGTAGGAAGGAGGTTTTTCATAAAAAAGTCACGTGCTGAAAAATTCTCTGGCCGCTTATACTTATTTTCGGTTAGCATTAGACTTTCAATTCGATCTACTCTAAAACTACGGATATCATTCCTAAGATGACAAAATCCAATCACATACCACTTATTATTCCAATAGATAATTCTATACGGATCGACCAATCTATAATTTAATTGCTTTTCGCCACTTTTATGGTAAAGAATTTTTACTGAGCACCCGTCAGCTACAGCCTTCTCCAAATCCTTCAAAAAAGGCACCATAGTGAGTGAACTTATTCGGCTTATTACTTCAAGACTCGTTAAATGTTGGTTTATCTTTGTTTCCTGATCTTGATTTGAGTGTTTACTTAGTTTTGAAATGGCTCTATTTAGTGCTTCACCTCCATAATATCCGGCTTCTTCTGCAAAAACAGCAGCGTGAAATAGTGAAGTTTGCTCCTCAAAATCAAAAAAAAGAGGAGCTTCAATAAAATTGTTCAATAAAGTGTATCCACCGTTATGCCCTGGTTCTGAAATTACGGGTACGCCACTTGTTGAAATTGTATCAATATAACGGTACACAGTTCTTATATTAATCTCTAACTCTTCTGAAATTTGTTTTGCAGTAATTTTTTTACCTGAACGAAGCATCCATAGAATTGCTAACATATTGTCAATTTTAGGCATATAATTCCACCTCTCATGAAATTTATTTTCTATTTTTGGTATGACTCATCAACTGCTCCTTTTCGATAGCTTTCTATATTTTCCTAACGGTACCCCAAAATGCAATTACAACAAGTTGCTACTGATGAATCTCTACTTTATATAGAAATAAAGAAATTATACTTTCAATAAAATTATTGGCTAAACTTTGAATCTAGTAATATTTTATGATTTCCTCATTAACAACGTATGTTCCTTAGATATTAACGAAAAATTAAGCCTTATACCTTCCATAGAAAAACATCTACACTTAAATTTTTTGCTAAGTACTATACTCAATAGAATGCAAACATGCCTAACATTCGTGTTTCACTTTAAATATTATGTGTCCAGCCGGTGGACGAAGCGCATTTAAGCCATTTAGAAACGAACAATTTAAATAATTATTTTGATATAGTTCGTTAATTATCTTTTTTAGCTATTACGTCTAACTATATATTATCTCTATCATTTTCGTTTATTTTTTTCTTCTCTTTTTTAAGACGCCCCATCTTTACACTACAACAATCCACTTACGAATTGTCAAAATAAAAATTAAACAGCTAATTACTGGTACAATACCGGCAATTAGCTGTTTAATAGGGCATTTTATAACATGATTTTCTTGGGAAATCGTAAATTAATATATATTCTTATCTCTTAGTATTTCTTTTGCGATTTTTGCAGCTTTGCTGCCGTTAGTTTTTCCATTTTTATTTTTAACGTTAAGCGCAAAATAATAAGTATTATCAGCATTTTTGACAAAGCCAATAAACCAACCATTAGAATCTACTCCATTTATCGTACCAGTTCCAGTTTTTCCATATAACTGACTATCATTTTGTTCATCAATCAATATTCCCTTTTTTACTTCTTCTATATTTTTTCTGTTAAATCCATATTTATTCTCTTCTAGCGAATACAATAGCTGTACTTGTTCAATTGGGGATATTTTTAGCGAAGATTCCATCCAATAACTGTCCAAATCAGCAGAAATATCCTCATTACCATATTTTATTTTACCAAAGTATTGTTGAAGTTGTTTTCTACCAATTTCTTGATCAATATTTTGGAAATACCAGTTTACCGAATTTCCTAATGCAGTAGATAAATTTTGATTTTTATTCCATTCCTTAAATGGGTAAATTGAGCCATCCCATTTCTGTGTGTTAGAATTTGGGGTTAATACACCTGTTTCTAAAGCAAAAAGCGCAGAATATATTTTGTAAGTACTATTAGGAGAAACTCTTTGTTCACTTAATTTCCGATTATAAATTTGATATTGTTCATTAGACGCATTATATAATACAAAACTTCCTAGATTGTCATCAAAGTAAGAACTTAAATCCTCGTATATTACATCCTCATCTAACAATTGGTATACATCTTGTATACTAGCTGTAACTGTGCTAAGAGGTGCCAACAATAATGCAAATGCCCCCAGTAACCAACCAATAATTTTACTTTTTATCTTTAGCTGTCGGGAATCCCTAGAATAATTCACGATGTTCTTAATTCTTTGTTTAATCTGCTTTTTTGTTCCCCCTATACCTGGAGCAACTAATCCATGCATTCGTTTCTGCTTCCTATCGGCAAAGTGAATAATCGTATGACCATATTCAATGGTGCCTTTTTCATCCAAGAGATTTAGTACAGATCCATCACAAGCAAACTCCCTGTCAGTCCGCATCTTTTTTAATGCAAACCAAGCTAACGGGTTAAACCAATAGATGATTTGAAAAAACCACATGATATAATTAATAAATACATCTTTATTCTTTTGATGACATAATTCATGTAAAAAAACATACTTCAATTCCTTAAGAGAGAAGGTTTCCCTTGTCTTTTTAGGTATCAATATATATGGCTTAAACAATCCAAATGTAAAAGGTGAAGTTATTAATGGGGTCTCTCTCAGAGAGATTTTTCTTGAAATGCCTACAGTTTTTACGCATTCTTCCAAAACTCTATTTACATTTTGATCCTTTATCACTTTAGCGGATTTCTTCAATTGGTATAGTTTAATGTTTGATTTTATAAGTACTGCCAAAAAAATAAGGATACCTGTAAGCCATACAACCATAAATACAGAATAGAGAATGTCAGGTGATTTATTTACTGAGACAGAGAAATCGTGCAATATGTCAGTATTCTGAGTACTAGATACACCTACTTTGCTAATCGCATTACCTTTGGTTAGTGTGTCTTCATTAGAAAATAACAGATTCTTAAAATTTCCCAACATCCCCTCAAGACCTAAAATTCTCCAGGGGAAAACCGACGTTGCAAGCGAGACAAATATAAAATACCAAATCTTATAATGCATCTTTACCGATATATGTTCCGAAAACACCTTTTTGATCAGAAAAATGGCCAATATCATAAATGTTGTCATGCCAACACTCAAAAATAATCGAAGTACGAAAGCATCCATTATCTTTCGCCTTCTTTCTTTTCCTTTTCATTAAGTATTTCCCTAAGCTCTGAAATATCTTCTGTTGTTAATTGATCATTTTCAATGAAATTCAAAACCATTGAATTCAATGTTCCACCAAAAAACTGGTTAAGGAATAATTTACTTTTTTGTTCAATAAACTCATGCTCTTCTATAAGAGAATTATATAAAAATACTCTTCCATCCTTCTTAGTTTTTAAGACTTTTTTCTTTACTAGTCTTGCTAGCATTGTTTGAATTGTATTCGATTTCCAGTTTATTTCCTTTGACACTATTTCTACTACTTCAGGAGTAGAAATAGGCTCATGTTTCCATACTACCTTCATCACTTCATATTCTGCTTGTGATATCTGTGGAATGTCTTTCATCATGCATCCCTACCTTCTCTACCTTCTTTAGCTAAAATATATTATATCAAGAAAGGGTGTTTGCATAAAGTATTAAAAAAAGCTTGTCTTTATCTTTTTTGCTGGACAAAAAACACAAAAGATATAGTACATAATTCAGCAATGCCTGTTTAGACAATTCATAAGCTCGTATTGAAAACAAAACTACCGATACTTATAAAACGAACCTGCCCATGAATAAAATACTGCTCATCAGAATTGCTATTACATAAGAATGATATACATTGAAACGGCAGAACTATATCCTAAATGGGATACAGTTCTACCGTTTTCCGCCTCTTAATTGATTAACCTTCAAATAAGTGAAGGATAGGTAAGTATATAATGATAACTTAATTAAGCTATTGTTCTCCTTGTTTTAAATCATAATATGTTTTGAAGATCCTTTTAGTAATATTAAAGTTATCGGGGTATCCCATCCCTACTCCTGAATGTGGGACAAGTACAGCTATAGCAATTTCGGGATTGTTATATGGGGCATAAGCGACAATAGTATGATTCTCTGTTTCTATTCTTTGGCCATTCTCAAAAACCTCATTTTGTGCTGTACCAGTCTTTCCGGCTATTTTATAGTTACTGTATGGTTCAGAGTTAAAGTGGTTATAGGCAGTACCACCTGGTTCTTGGAACACTTGGCGGAAACCTTCTTGAACACGCTTAATATATTTCTCATTCATTTGTATTTTGTTTAATATCTTAGTATTTACGGTTTTCCTCAATTGTCCTAGCTGATCTTTCTCTACTACAGGTTCTCGTACTTCTTTAAGAAAGTGTGGCCGTACCCTATATCCGTTATTAACTATAGTTGACACATATTGAGCCAGTTGCAGTGTTGTGAATGTATCATATTGTCCAATGGAATAATCTAACAAGTTCCCGGCCTTCGGATGATCTCCCTTATAGCCTGTAGCTTCATATGGGAAATCTACACCTGTCTCCACCCCAAGACCAAATTGACTGAAATGATTTCTCATTTCTGCTACCGCACTAGGATCGAAAGTAATGTTTTTATTAGGCTGGTAATTATATTCTCCACCCATCCTCATTGCGATATAAAACATGTACACGTTTGAAGATTTTTTCAATGCGGTAATCTCATTAATAGGACCCAAAGGGTAGGCATAAGCAGATTTTTTAGGAGGTGTTCCGGCAATTTTAATTGTTTCATCGTTGAAAACTGTTCCTCTTGAAATCACTCCCGATTGAAAACCGGACAATACTGTAGCTCCCTTGATAGCTGACCCGGGTTGCTGTGCATCATATAATACTTTATATCCCGTATCCTCATATTCGTTTTTCAGTTTATTAAAATGGGCCCCAGAGACTGCCAATAGTTCCCCTGTTTTTGGTTTAATTACAATCGCCATAGCATCTTCCATAAATCTGTTTAAATATGGGGCATGTGTTTTAGTCGCTTTCAATTCCTCTTTGAGTATCTTATCGACACGTTTTTGCAACTCGAAATCAATTGTCAGCACTACATCTTTACCACGTTCACCCTGCACAACAGTTTCATTTTCAACAATTTCTCCAGTTTTATTTGTTTTATATTGAATTTTTTCTTTTTTACCTCGTAAAAAATCTTCATACTCTTCTTCAAGACCGGTTTTTCCAATACGATCATTACGGTTATACCCTTTTGCCAGGTACAAATTCAACTTCTCCGACGGAATACCTTGTTTTTCTGTAGTAATAGTACCTAGTAGACTTTTAAGAGTCCCTTTGTATGGATAACTTCTTTCCCAATCAGTGGTAGCATTAACACCAGGTAACTCGTCAATATGCTCAGATACTCTTGCAAATTCCTCAAAGGTGACTTTCTCGTTCTTAATTATTTGCGGTGATAAAGAGTATGCCTTATCAATCTCTTTCTTAATTAGCATGATTTGCATATCTTCCTCTGAAAAGTTAGCTATATTTTGTTTAGGAATATGGTTAAGAATCATCTCATATTGATTCATATTTTTCTTTACTTCTGTTTCTGATAGAAGCAACTTAGCCTCTTCTTCATGCAACAGATACCAATATTCTTTTTTATCACGTTCTGTAATCGTTTTCAGTTTGCTTTCTTTCGTTAATTGATCATACATTGTAATGTACTTGGCCAACTTTTGGGCAATGTCCAGTTTCTCTTTTTCTTGTACCCCTCTTGGTGGAGTATAGGTAATGGCATACAAAGCCTTATTATCTACAACTACTTTATAATTGCGATCATAGATTTTACCACGAGGAACAGGAACAAGAGTTGTATCGCTTATAGAGCTCTCAACTTCATCTTCAAATTCCTGTCCTTTCAAAATCTGAACAACCCCAAGGCGGACGATAAGCACTGAAAACAAAAGAAAGATGATCAAAAACGTAATATTCAAGCGTAGAGGAAGTTTGTCCTTTTTCTTCATAATAATCCTCCATTGTTAATCGTTAAAACCAGTCTCCTAACTTGTTTTTCCATACATTCAACGATGTTCAATATAATTATAAAGATCCTCTATGAAAGGCTTATTTAATTGAGTTGCAGAGCTGCCATTCGTATAATTTTCAACGAGTGAAAGGATAATAAAATGATCTTTCCTAGCATCAAATGCTAGTAAAAAACTATTTTCATTTCCCTTTTCACCTTGTTTCTTTTTCAGTTCTGCTGTACCGGTTTTTGCAGCTAAATCATGCTTTGAATTATATAGAAGATGGGCAGTACCATTCGGATCATTAACAACCATCCTCAAATCCTTTTTCAATTGATTTGCTGCAGCTGCTGAAATTGCTCTCTTTGTTTTTCTTTTATTCTCAGCAAGTAATAATTTGGGATACACAATTTTTCCTTCATTTTGAAAAACAGAATACATTGCGATTTGTTGAATTGGAGAAATCAATAACTCTCCTTGTCCATAACCCGTATCTGCGAGCATAATATCCGAATTGAATTTTGGCTCATTAGAAATCTGTGCGCGATTCATGGATATCGGTAAATCCAAATCCTCTTCAAATATGAATTTATTCAGTCCATTTCTTAAGATTTCCTCACCCATTTCTAGGGTCTCTTGTGCAAAATAAATATTGTCAGAATAAACAAGGGCTTTTCCCATATCTACATTTTCTATATCAGAAACACGAGTAACTGAATAACCTCCCCAAGTTTTATCTTTCTGCCAGCTCAATCCATTTATTTTTCTCTGTTTCTCTGGGTAGGTTACATTGGCATCTAGGCCAATGCTTGCTGTTAACGCTTTAAAAGTAGATCCTGGTGCATAACCTACCGCATATCTAGAGATAAACGGTTTATTTTTTTCATTTGCATACTCATCGTATTCTTTCTGTGAAATGCCTCGAGCCATTTTATTAGGATCGAACGAAGGAGAACTGACTAAAGCGTAAAGTCCCCCTTCTTTAGGATTCATTACAACCGTTGAACCAGGCTTACCGTTTAAGTTTCTATATGCTTCTTTCTGAATATAAGCGTCAATTGTTAATTGAAGCTCTTCTCCATCGATTTTTTCTCGTTTTTGAAGCTCTTTCTTCTTTTTTCCTTTCTCATCAACAATAAATATTTCTCCACCATTCGTTCCACGCAATTTTTTATCGAAAGTTTTCTCAAGCCCTACTTTACCTACCGTATCTCCCTCATTTAGATTTGGATGCTTGTCTAAATCCTCTTTCGTCGCTTCACCTATATAACCAATCATATGTGCAGCGGCTTCCTTCAGTGGATAATATCGAAGCTTTACGTCTTGATAAGTAATACCTGGTATAGCACTTTCTTGATTTGAGTCTATTATCTTAATAGGAACAAACAAATCATCTTTCACCCATTTTTGATCTAGTTTTTGCTTAATCTCATCAACAGGTATATCAAATTGATGACTGATTTCCTCCAACTTCCTAGCTTTTTCACCACCTTGTTCCAAATCTTTTGGTATAATACCTGCCCAATCAAAGTGTTTATTTATAGCTAGCCCATTCCCAAGATGATCTTTTATTTCTCCGCGTTCTGCCTTCCAATTACGAAAGACTACTTTATCCTTACCTTCCATTCCAGGAAAGACTAATGATGGGTCCCATATAACTGAATAATGACCTTTTTGTTTAATCAATTTTGCATGATATTTTAAATTCTTTATTTTCCCCAATGGAGTAGTCATCTCTAGCTGATAGGTCAATGCTTGTTCTTTACTATTTATTTTTTCAATATTAATATTTGAAGCTCGAATATCAGTAATATCTAATCCATCAAAAATTTTTTCGTACTTTTCTTTTACTTCTATCAATGTATAATCCTTTGTTAGAAATGAATTTTCTTCAAGTACTCCAGCAAATTTGTCATAATCTTTGGTTTCTATTATTTTAATAAAATTAGTTACGACCTTTTTAAATTCTTTGCTATCGTTTTTATATATAAACCCCCATATTGCTAATCCCCCAATTCCAATTAAGCAGCTGAGTAAAATAACTAGAACAATACGATTATTTTTCTTTTTTCTACTTTTGGATCTACTATACAAATTTGTCACTTCACTTCTTTTTAAATTAATACTACATAAGTAGTATTTTATATTAAAACTACACGTGTAGTTTTAATATAAAATACTATAACACAAATTTCAAAATAAGAAACTAAAATAATAAGTTTTATTGTGCATAAATTAAAACATCCTATTATTTCACTGGGTAAAAACGATGTCTTTTAATTGAATCCCAATTCAACAAACTCCTGTTTTTATCCCTAATTAGGGATTGTTATACTAAGTTAAATTCCTTTGAAATAACACATAAAAAGCCTATAAATCTCTCTTGTGCAATTTCGTTACCATATCAATACTTAAACGGAGGAATTGTTATGAGATACACCCACCTGACTATAGCTGAAGTAGTTAAAATAAAGGTTGCCTTTAATATCTAACTTTAATAATATTAATATTCAAGGCCTTAATTAATATTAATGTATAATCATTCTAGAAAATAACTTACATTATTTCAATGTGTTATTTTGCGTATTTAAGTTTAAAAACCCAGCAAATCTTCAAAATTAAAGATTTGCTGGGTTTTTAGTATTTACATCAAATTATTTTTAAACACTTCGTATCTGTTCAATATTATATAATAGGTTTATTCATTTTCTTGCTTCGATCTTTCACAATGTAGCTAGTTAACAGAGGACATAATATTTATGATGGTCTTCTACTCGTTACTCTGCAAATTCAAGGTTGATGTCACCATTATTTGCAACTACGTCCAATGCTTTATCTCCACCTTTTTTATTTTTAGGTAGATTATTTTTGCCTTTAGAAGCTTCACTTGAAATTTTGAATACATCATATGACCCTACCACAGTCCCGGTAATATCGCCATTTTTGGTCCTCATTTTCAACGTATTACCCACCGCAACATTTGATACTTTGATATTGCCTTCTGTAATAGTCGCATCAATGGAATCTTCTATGTTTACATCTTTCAAATTAATATCATCATTTTTGGTCTTTAATTTCAAGTTTTTATTAGCCTTTACGTTTGTAACGTCTATTTTTCCACCGTTTGTTGTCATTACAACAGCACCATCTATTTTTAGGTCGGATAAAGAGATGTCCCTTTTAGATGTTTGAATTTCCATGCCGCTTGAAATGCCACTTGGGACAGCTATCTGTATTAAACGATGTGTTTTGTCTTTGTCCAGACCAACGTAATCTTTCCAATTTTTATCAGTTACTAATTTCATTGTTAACTCATTTTCATCTGTAACATTAACATCATAGGATTCCTTTTTGTTTTCAAAGTAAGTGATATGAATTTTATTGTCTTTGGATTCTTTCACTTCAACCTTACGATCTTTGGTTGACAGGGAAATTTGATTAACCTTGTCTGCAGCTACAGAATAACTTTTCTTTTCATAAGATTTTTTTTCTGAACTAGGTTCTGTTGTACACGCAGAAGTTAAGATCACTAAACCAATAGCAACAAAGATAACCGCCATTTTTCTCCATTTATTTTTCATCATTTAAAACCTCTTTCTTTTTAATAATCTCGATTTGATATTCCTTAAAAACCATATAGTCAATCCCGATATTTTTCTGGAAACCCTTTTAATTTGGGGGAATGCAAATATACCGATACTAATAGAAATCAAACCGCCAAAAAACATGAGTAAACGGAATGATATATGATCACTAGAATCGACAATAGAAGCAACAATTCCTGCTATACCAACTAAAGCAAAGGAAAGGTCGAGTAAAAATAACGCTATTATCACCAACCATACTCCTGTATAAAAAGCCAATATTAGCATACTTACAGTAATAATTAATGGCGAACAGAGTATGATATCTAATTTAGAAATTGGATGGCTAGGGATTAAGAGCTTAGGGAGCGGTGTAGCATCAAGCATAGTTTCTCGTGCAATTTCTTCAATGTTTCCAAGTCCACACACTGCATTTACTTCGCTCATTCCATCTTCCATTCGGTCATCAATTATTTCCGAATAATATGCAATAGATTTGTCGATTTCACTTCGGGGTAAGGTATTAAGTCTAGTTGCAAGTTCTGATAAAAATTCCAACTTATTCATATTCTACCCCCTCTTTTATAAATTTATGTAGTGTTAGAACCGACTCCCAATCACTTAAGAATTCCTGGATTTTTTCTTTACCCTGTTGCTGTATTTTGTAATATTTTCGCAATCGGCCGTTGTGTTCAACCTTATATACTGACACACAATGCTGTGCCTCCAAACGCTTTAAAATTGGGTACAGTGTCGATTCAGTAATCTCGACATACACTGATAGATCCTTAACTATTTTGTATCCATATGAATCTTCTTTCGAAAGAACTGTTAACACGCCAACTTCAAGCAAACCCTTTTTTAATTGCTTATCCATAACATCCTCCCCTAAACAATAACCCTTTGCTTGAAGTTCTATTGAACAAGATTCACTCTTTATGTACCCTTTCGAACATAATACTACGTATTGCATAGTATTACAAAAAAGTTGTTTTAAAAAATTTCAAAGGTATTGTTTGAACTGCCTTTGCTACTTTTACTTGATCATCTTAAAGTTTTCTTACTGATTCAGTAATCAATCACCTAATTATCCAAACAAAATAATCGCTTACAAATTAAACCAATAATTATTATCTAATACTGATATCAACTATATTTAATGTCTTAAGAACATAAAAAGCGCTCATTTTGAACGGAAATTGATCAAAATGAACGCTTTTTATGTTAAGGATAAACTTATTTTATGGTTAAGGCTATTTTAATTTTTTATATCTATTATTATCTTTTAAATTAGTCTAATTCTCCTGTTTTAATCACTGTCTCCTTACCCTTATGACTTATGACTGCTGAATGAGGTTGTATTCCTTTATATTTTTTGCTTCCGAAATTTGCTGTGACAGATAAATTTTTACCAAATGTCGTTTTTTGGACAAGCCGATCCGCAGTTAAAACTTCAAAATTAGTCATTTGCTGTTTTAAAGCAGCTTGCTGGAAAGGTTGCCATGTTTTCATATTTTGCGCGATGTCTCGTTTTCTTTTGTTCCAGGTCTGAGTGTCTAAATGTAAAAGTGGAGGTGTGTTGTAGAGATACTCTTTCAGTCTACGTTCACCAGTCTGACCTTTGATTTTATAACTATCCCACTCCCAGTGATGAGAAGTAATAACTGAATCATTGTATACCAATTTGTAAAGTGGAACAGAATAAATCGGATCCGTATAAATTGGCTTATATTCCTCTTTAATAGGAACAGGTTTACTATAACGCGTTGGGATAGATCCATCCATTGAGGCATATGACCCTATAAAATATCTGCTTTCTCTATTTTTTCGCATATCGGGATCAGACCATTTTATCACAGGTGTTTCGATACCATGTGCGAAAGCAATATATTCTGCAGCATAATCATTTCCACCTTCAGAGCCAACGACCAGTTTCTTATTATCCAAAAAATCGAGTCGTTTCATTCGTGCGTCTACATCTTCTGCTTTTGTAGTTAGGTGATTTTTTGCATAATCGTTGTAAATCTCACCGGCCGCATCTACATCCATAAACCAAGAATTAAATGGAATACCGCCAGATAGAATACCATTTACACGTTGTTCTACATCGGATTGAATTAATGTAGGATTGAGTTTTCTGCCTCGGCTCAAGAAGCCTTTTACTTTTTCTCCATTTTCATTCTCTACTGTTGCTTTTTCATAAAGTGAACGATTTGGAAATGATGCGGTGTTCCAATCAATACTAGCATTTTGCTGTATCGATTGATAAGAATCATAGGGACCAATCAAATATCCAAATTTATTTGCTGATTTTACAAATTGGGGATTCCATAGACCATTTACCCAGTTTGGTAAACCAATCCAAGCATGATTTATTCCACTTTGTTTCATGTCTTGAATAATTGAAGTGGCATTCTTCTTCCCCCATGTTTTTACCGGTTGTGCAGCATTTTCAAGCTCAGAAGCAATGAGATGCTTATTAAAATCATATATTTCCTGCTCATTTAATTTTCCAATGCCTTTTTTGATATATCTTTTAGCAGTTTTATCTATATGAGAGAAGGTCTTTATGTCGTATAATTCCGGATACTGAATACTTGTATTCAGTGCCGTTAATAAGACGTTTTTTTCATAATTATATCCTTCTCCAGCTTTTAAATTGGAAAGGGCTTTTTGATATTCAGTCGATCCATCCTCACTATTTGTTTGAAGTAATGAGGCTACCTTAGTGAAAAGTGGTAGGTTAAGTTTATCTTTTAGTTTCGACCAGTTTATATCATCTTCTGTTAAAATACGGCTATTCCATAAATAAATATGAGGCGCACCATATAATTTTTTTATTTCTGGATTTTGTTTTGCTTTTTCTACTAGCGTTTTATATTTTCCATCTGCAATAAGTGTTTTGCGATAATTTTTTGCAATTGCTACAGGGTTATTATCCGTTAAGTAGATACGATAATGGTTTGTTTTAATCTTATTTACTGAAGAAAATCTATGTTTCACTTCAAATGAAATATCTGGACTAGAATCTATTTCTAGAGTATCGTCCACGTTGGTATCTTGAATATAGGATATAGCGTATTTTATTTTATTTGCTGCTAAGAAACGCATTGAAAAGGATTCAGCCATTTCAAGTTCTGGTTCATCCTTGTAGAAATCTCGAAATGCTTTATCCTGACTACTGAAATACTTCCCCTCTGCAATCGGCATTGTATAGTGATCTGCATGAATAATTGGCCATGTGAAATCTGATGTCGATTTTATATTGGAATGTAGCTTAACATCCAGATAATCTTTTTTCTGTTCAAGAACAACGGACAACTTTTCATTAGGATAATCCCAACTCATTTGTTTGTTCGTCTTTAGTATATTGGTAACCTTTCTAGGTGATTGAGGCTCCGATACTCTTTCTTTCTTCCCGTCATATTCTACATTCACCTCAAATGTTTCTGGCTTTGCATCAAACGTGAAATTTTTATAGCTATTTTCGTTAACTAGCTGTGGGTTACTTTTCATTTTTTCAGTGTGTTTCTCACATCCAGCAATAGCCATGCTACTTAAAAGCAGTAATGTGAAAATTATTATTTTTCGCATGTTTCTTCCCCCTTCAAAACCAGTTTAACTAGGCTTTGTTACGGGTATGTGACGAAAATCAATTACAAAAAGAATTTCACCATCTGAAAGCATAACTTCAACTGAATATCCTGCTTGTTCACAAAGACTCTTTACTGTTGGAAGCCCAAGTCCAGTACCTGAAAAATTCTTATCTCGTGAACTTTCACCAACATAAAAAGGCTTCCAAATATCAGAAATCTCATTAAGTGATGTATCGTTACTTATTTTAAATACACCATCTTTACTAAAGAAAATCTTAATTTCTTTACCAGTAGAATACTTAATAGCATTACTAAGTAAATTGTCAAAAATGAAGCTAACTTTTTCTTTTTCAGCCATCATGTTAAATTCAACAGTATTAGAATGAAAATGAATAATTTTATCTTCGTTTACATGCCGATAATCACCTATTAATTCTTTAATCAGCTTAATAAAATCAAGCTGTATCTTTCTAGAGTTATTTTCTTCATTTTTAGAAAAATAAAGCATATCAGATATAATTTTCTCCATTCTATCTACTTGCTTATTAATGATTGTAAGATAGGTTCCATCGTCCATACCGTCCTCTATTCCACTTGAGTATACTTTAATTAAGGCAAGAGGGGTCTTAATCTCATGGGTTAAGCCTGTCATAAATTGCTTTAGATCAAAATTACGTTTAGATAAAGTCTTTTGCGCTTTTTCAAGCTCCTGACTCATTTTATTAATACTTCCCGCAAGGTCTTCAATTTCATCCCCTGTATGAATTTCAGCTTGTTTAAAATCGAGTTGGCCAATATCTTTTGCTACTTTTTTTAGTTCAATTAACGGTTTTGTTACCTTTTTAGATAGTAAAGCTGTGATTATCACAATTACTAAGATGCTTACTAACAGAAACACCAGATTAAACCGATTTATAAATTTCACAATGATATTGAAATCAGCAATAGAGGCTCCAACCATTACTAGCCGATCTCCTTCTCTTGTATAATGAGCAATAAAACTGGATTTTTGTTTTCCTTGATCATAGAGCTTTCCTACATATTTATCCTTAGTCACCTGCTCTAATACTTCATCGGACACCCAGAATCTATTAAGTGCAATATGTTTACTTGTCAGCTGTTGCTTTAAGTTTTCATTCAAGGCATTGGTATTTTCATTTATCGATACAGAAAGAATTGTGACGTCAAATTGATGCTCAACCAAACTTTCGTCACCAATTTCCTTATAAGTGGAGATAGCCTGAGTGACATTTTGATTCAATTGATGAAGATAATATTTTGGTAGGAAGAACTGACTTACTCCAATTGAAATACTAAATGTGAGAACAACAACAAGAGCGATGTAAACAGTTATTTTGCTTCCAATTGTATGTTTCATTTGCTTGTACTGTATCCAACACCACGATGAGTTTGGATAATATTCTCTCCAATTTTTTCGCGTAAACGTCGAATATGTGTATCTACCGTACGAGAATCTCCCATATAGTCAACACCCCAAACTGAATAAAGCAGTTGATCTCTAGTTAAAATTTGTCTTCTATTTTGGTAGAATACGCGTAAAAGTTCAAATTCAGTCTTTGTTAAAGTCAATTCTTCACCAGCTCTCCACACTCGTTTGCTTGTAATATCGAAGGATACATCATTTATTTGTTGAATAGATTCCATTTGCAATAACTTTTTTGCCCGCATTATCAATACTTTAGGGTGAAACGGCTTATTTACATAATCATCTGCTCCCCCAGACAGAGCATGGTATTCATCTTCTCCGGTGTTTCTAGCAGTAAGTATTAATACTTTAATTGCTTGTCTAAGTTTCATTTCACGACACACTGTAATGCCATCTTTTTCGGGCATCATCCAATCTAGAATTGCTAGATCAATTTTCTCGCTAAAGAAGATATCCATTGCCTCCGATCCATTTATAGCAGTGAATACAGTAAATCCTTCCTTCTCAAAATAGCTGCGCAAGATTTTTAACATATCTAATTCATCGTCAGCGATAAGCACATTCATTTTCAATAACTCCTAATGATCATATTTGTCCAATTTATATTGTTCAATAATATCAATCAATTTCTCAGGATACTTAGGGTCTGTGGAATAAGAATTTTTCTTCAAAGCATAAGCTGCTTTCTTGTAATTCGTTGCATCAACAACTTCATCATATTGATTTTCATTCCAGCTATTACCCTCTAAAAATAACTTTGTATGGTCAATTAACGAACTTTTCCAATCCGGATACGCCCGGAATTCTGCTTCAATTGTATAACGCGTTTTATTTGCATATTCAATTGTTGGCATCTTAACTGAATTACCTTTATAATCACCTTTTATTCCGAATAGATTATTCGCTTTTATAGCTAATTCACTTTTGCCAAAATTTGATTCTAGTATAGCCTGTCCAATAATAATACTTGGCAGTATGCCTGTTTGTTTTTTTAGTTCCAAAGCTTCAGGAGCAATTTTATCAATAAAGTTACTTTTTCTTATCTCGTGCGGCCATAATTTTACCAATAAAAACATCGTTAGAATGAGTAAAGACAATACAAAAATAATTTTGATAGAGCTGAAATTGTATTTTTTATAGGAATTTATTCGTTTCATATTATAACCTCGCTTCAAATAAATGTACTGATCGTATTATAGAAATACAATGTTACATTCATTTGACAAGATTGAAGTGTCTCACTATGTTTTAAATTTTTTTCTTGTTCACTCTTAATTAATGCTTCTTATGAAAATAGGAAAATCCGGTATTGTGAACGAAGCTTGTAAAAAATAACAGGCAGGAGCTCAATAAGCCCCCGCCTTCGCAAGTTGTGAAACAAATGGAGAATTTCTTGCGATTACAGATTCAAGATATGAACAAAAATCCGCACATTCTCGATCTAAACGAATGCATTCCGCCATCATTTTTATATTCTCTTCCTGCAAGCAGGCATCAAAACAGTGATTGCACGACCCGATAAACATTTAAAAACATTAAAGCAGAGATTCCTTAAAACTTCATACATAGAATCCAAGAGGATTATTAGAAATAACTATTTCCTTTAATTTGACCGACTACTTGTCTAAAAACTCCCGTATCGCTTCAGCATTCATTTCAAAGTCTGTTCTCAATATAAAAGTACCATACTTGTCTTGAAGCCGATCTTCAGTGAATGACCCTTTTACCGGCACCGTCATTGTATCTATATCTTTTGTATCAAAAAACATAAACTCCTTTATCAATGATAAACTATCCATTTTGCTGATATTAGTTTGTATATAGGGCTGTATTGTTCCTAGTAGCTTAGGGGCTTTAGCAATACCATTTGCGCTAATCACTTCATCTGATACAGCTTTGATAACTTGCTGCTGGCGCCTAATTCTTCCAAAATCACTTTCAGCATCTTTTCTGAACCGTGAATAACCTAATAATTCCTTGCCATTTAGGTTATGTAATCCTTTTTGTAAAGAAACACCAATTTCCTTACTCATGGCTTTCTCTACATCTATTTCAATACCATTAGGAGCTATAGCATCAATCGCGTTTTCAAAACCTTTAAAGTCAACTAATATGTAATACTCTAAATCAATGTTAAAATTCCTTTTTATCGTTTCCCTCAATAGCTCAGGGCCACCTAAAAGATAGGAAGCATTGATTTTTTTGTTTTCATCGTAACCAGGTATGGGAGTATACATATCCCTCATTAGCGATATGATTTTAGCTTTATTTTGTTTCGGATCATATTGTGCAATAATCATACTATCAGAATTAGAAGTACCTTTACCTCCACGACTATCAACACCAACTAAAAGTATATTGATTCTGCCTCTGCTGTCTTTTTGACCATTGAAATCATAGTTTTTCTTAATAATACCTTTACCCGTTTGATTTTTCCCGGAGAAGTATTGCGCTACTGCATAAGTAGAAAATGATAACAAAATTAATGAAAATAGTAACAATAAAAGGATTGATTTCCTTAATCTTTTCTTCTTTCTAATAACTTTTATATTTTTACGTGTCTCCATAATTATCACACACCTCTTATTAAATAAACCCATTTCAAAATATTTATTTGCTTCTAACCCTCATTTAATCTTAGATTTTTTAAATATCATCTAAGAATCGCTGGTTATTATAATATCTATCAAGTTCATGTAATATATTGTGAATATCTGTTAATACTAGAGTATCCCTATGGTCTTCTTTCAAAGCTTCGTTAGTAAGTTTTATAACCTTTTGAAATTCTGCTCTTTTATCTTTTTTATATTTAATTTGAGTTAATTCTTCTTTGAGATTCCTTAAAGACATTAGAATTTCTTTTTGATTAGCTGAATCTTCTACTTTATTTGCTGTGACATCACTTATAATCGATACAGATAGTAAATGTGCCATGTAAAGGTGAAAATTTGATGGGTACTCTTTTAAATTAATCCTTCCACCAACGGTTAATTCTTCAGTAATTGATCCTTCTCGCTCAGCTAAACTGTCATTAGAAGATGATATCGATTCCTCGAAATCAAAGTTATCAAATGAAGATATGACGAAAATGAGTAATATAATTGAGAGCCCTGCTGCCAGTCTTGGTAAGAAACAGCGATACCGGTTTGTTTTTTTCAACTCACTAAACCTAACTTTATCAATTACTTTTAGCTGTTCTTCTTTAGTAAATGAGATCGGTATTCTTTTCTCATATTCAGCTTTTAATTTCTTTAGTTGCTTATCCAAAACTATCGGCCCCTTTGCATTATAATTTTTAATCTATCACGTCCTCTAATTAACCTTGTACGAATAGTCGCTTCTTTAATGTCCAAGGTATATGCGATTTCTTTAGTTGACAGTTCCTTAAAATAATACAGAATCAGGATTTCTCGGTACTTCACAGGTAGATTCATAAGTTGATTTAGTAATTCTTCAGAATCGTTTTGTTTAACAACAAGATTTATAGGGTTCTCTTTATCTCTAGTAATATTCCATATATGGCTTGTCTCCATTAATCTTACTAATAGCTTTTCACTTTTATATTTCCAACTTCTAAGATGGTCCTTACATTTATTGATTGCAATCGAATACAGCCAGCTTTTAAGTGAACTTTCACCTTTATAAGTATGTAATTTCTGGTATATAGTTAAAAATACTTCTTGTGTTACATCCTCAGTATCAGATTCATTTTTTACATATGTGAAAATTAATCTCTTTATCTCATCTCCATATTCCTCCATAATTCTTTCAATTTTTTCTATGGGAGAGACTTTTTGAAAATCACTGTCATTTGTACTGTATTCTGGAGATGAGTTTTTAACTGACCCCATTTTATCTCCTCCCATAATTAATCCTCATATATTAAGACGGAATGATTTTAAATTATGCTTCAAATTTCTT
>Ga0153999_1000379_pt1 | contig 20028 bp, 22 predicted proteins | sample TSNC083MetaG_FD_104675 | JGI IMG/M metagenome (GOLD analysis project Ga0153999, IMG submission 104675) | Attine ant fungus gardens microbial communities from North Carolina, USA - TSNC083 MetaG | ecosystem: Host-associated > Fungi > Mycelium > Unclassified | place: USA: North Carolina, Lumber... | reverse complement strand
TTTCCGTTAAATACTTTCCCGTCTGTCAGTTCCGCAAGCTGATTGAGCTGTTTTTCATTCGCGTCCCCCATCGTGATCGAATAAATCGGGTATGGTTCTGATAGTTTGCCAAACTGTCTGATAAAGGATTGCTTATTCTTATCCTCACTCTGTCCGTCAGTAAGCAGTACCACATAATTGTTATATCCAGAAGATTCCGGAAGTACATAGTTTTGGGCTTCATTCAGCGACTCATAAATATTGGTTCCACCGTGAGGTTCTGTCTGATCTAACAGCTCCGGTATTTCTTCAAAGCTTGTATAGGGAATGGTCTGCCCCTGCGTGGCTTTGTCATTAAACAGCACCAGTGTCACGATATCCGTTTCTTTCATCTGAATAAAATACTGCGAAGCCATCTCCTCTTTAAACAGAAGTGTCATAGCCTGTACCAATTCCTTGTGCCCGTCACCTCTCATACTGCCGGAAAAGTCAAGGCAGAAAATATAATTGGCCGGCTTACTTACTTCCATGGTATAAAAATTCAGCAGTTCGGTAGTTACATCCCGGTACGGATAATTCATTGGTGCCAGGTATTGCTGAGTATCTATCCCCCAATCTGCATTGAATACCCTTTTATCCGCATACGGAACCTGTCCGCCGTAGCCGGTTCTGATGCCATCCTGGCACATATCTTTCTGGGTGGAATTTTTAAGCAGGTGTTTCTGAATCTCCAGAAACAGTTCTTTCTTTTCGCTGTCCTTATTGTCAACATAAGCAAACGGCTTATCTGCTAACGGCATGCCGTCATCAAGATAGATCAGCTTCAGGCTGGTGCCGTATTCCGTATTCAAACGGATAAAATCAGATTCATAGCCATAATAATAATCTTTCTTTCCATCTCTTACAAGCTTAACCAACTCATCATAGGTACTGTAAATCTCGCTCTTTTCCTGTATATAAGCATTTGCCTGGTGTCTGATATCCTCATCCTGAGCTAAATCCATGGTCAGCATTCGCGGCGAACCACTTAAGGAATAATAAATCCCCAGATAGGAACTGGCGCCCGCATCGGAACGGGTAATGGAAGGAATCCCAAAATCACCATCCAATACCATCAAATCTGTCATTGTTTTGATCTCTTCACTGTACAGTTCAGGTTTTATGCCGATTACAACCGGTACAATTCCGGTTGATTTTGAATCAGTCACTGAAACTGACGAACCGAGACGATACAGCCACATCGAGTTGGAAAGCCACACCGCATCATATTCCTGACTCCTGACGATAAGTTCATTGATAGCATCAATATCGCCCATATAGGAGACCTCCAGCTCCACGTTCTGACCGCGGCAAAAATCTTTTACATATTTAACTAACAGTTCATTTTCCGGTGTTGTCAGCAGTCGGAAAGTCTTTTTATCTGCCGCAGTTACCGAGCCGGGAAATATCAATATCATTGCCATTAAGATTGCCATTAACCTCTTCACTGTCTCTCCCCCTGCCTCTTTGCTTTAATAATATCACTCTAACTATTTTGCGCCAAAAATGTTTCAATATTATCCAGCACCTTTTCGCTCAGACGATCAAACGCCTGTCCGGTTCGCCCGGATGAAACATACATACAATTAACATGGGGATGCTTCAGCAGTTCACCGGAAGGGTCGCCGAGTACACCAGCCGTGTCGCAGAAAAATTCATTGTTTCCTGTTTCCAGCCATCCTGCCAGTGCATCAATGTCATGGGCAGGACCAATTGACGTATTAAAATCCGGTTCCAGAGCCATTAGCTCCTCAATCGTTTTACAGGCTCGGCAGAGGAACCGTTCTGCAAATGTCAGTGTGTTTTTTTCATTTCTTCCCAATACACCAGTAAGTTCATATTCTGGCAAATAACCATTTCGCATTGCCTCTGCAACTATTTGATTTAAAAAACCACAACCTATTAATGCTAATTTCAGCTTCATCTCAATACTCATCCTTTTATTATTCTACCTTTTGACCCCCACATAATTATATTTAAGTATACCTGATAAAACATAACCTGCATAGTATGAATTTGGAAAAATCTTAATAAATGCAAAGATTAAAAATCTCATATTTTAGTAGATGCCGTCTTATAATTTATATGGATAGTTTTTGCATATAAAATCGTGAGGGGAGTTGTAAGGATGGGGGACAGATTGAAATGTATCATAAAATATCATGGGGACATCAAAGCCTTAGCAGACATCTTGGGTCTGACAGCTGATATTCTGAATGAAAATTATGCAATAATGGATTTAACGGTGGAAGAACGGCTTATCTTAAGTGCCAAGCCTCAAATAGAATGTATTGATATCTCTATGTATGGTTCACCGGTTTGCTCCCAGTCTATCGATCCACCGGAAGAATTTTCACCAAATATAATAACAAGATACAATTTGCCGCCAGGAGAAAATCCGGCAACTTCCGAATCTTATTTAGATTACTTGATTCCATATAATTTCAATAGCAGACGGATTTTATCCGCGCACCCGGATATTTTTGTGTCATCCATTGTTCAGGAAGAGTACGCAATTATTCATATACCTGTTGATATCGATAGGAATCTGGTATCTGATGTATTTTCTATTGCAGAACGGTCGAGAATTTTTGGTCTACTTTCAAATCCTGCTCTGGATGAAGCGGGAATTACTGCAGTGCAGCAGCCATATCTGAATCTGACCGGCCGGGGGGTTTTGATTGGAATCGTGGATACCGGTATTGATTATAACCTTAATACATTTAAGTATGAAAACAATCAAAGTAAAATATTTAGAATATGGGATCAAACAATTGAAAGCAGTGATATTAATACTATTCCTGAAGAATTTATATATGGCACAGAATATACGCAGGAGCAGATAAATCAGGCAATCGCAAGTGATAATCCATATGCTGTTTTGCCGACCCGTGATGAAGTCGGCCACGGAACCTTTTTAGCCTCTCTGGCGGCGGGCAGGAGAACAGCAGAAAACGAGGAGGGGGCGGCACCGGATGCAGAGCTTGTCATAGTCAAGCTCCAGCCGGCCAAACAGGCGGTACGAAATCATACCGCATTATTTGATCCCGGTATCAATGCTTATGATTCTATTGATATTATTAATGGTGTAGAATATTTGACTCATATTGCCAGAGACCAGGAGCGGCCGATTGCCATTATCGTGGGACTGGGAACCAGTGATACGGCTCACGGCGGTCTTACCTACTTAGAGCTGTATTTTACTTTGGTAACTTCTATTTCGAACGTAATCGTTATCTCCGCGGCGGGTAATGAGGGGGATAAAGGCCATCATGCTGCAGACCGGCTTTCGGGAAATGAGGATATGAAGGAAATAGAATTTAATGTTTCAGCCAATACTTCAGGTTTTTTTATGAGTCTGTGGGCATTTACACCGGATCGGCTTTCCATTTCACTTATCACACCACTTGGTTATACCGTTGATCGCAGAAAATTTGTGTCCAATGAAAGTATTTCATACGATTTCACTACTGAAAGAAGCCGGATTTATATTGATTATGAGTACCCGGATGCACAGACCGGCAGTCAGAATATTTTAATACGTTTAATTAATCCACAATTAGGGATCTGGCGGCTAAGAGTTTACGGAGATTTGGTTATTGACGGAAGGTTTAATATCTGGATGCCGATATCTTCCCTATGGAACAATGCTGCTTACTTTCTGCAGCCTGAGGTAACGGTAACCGTGACAACACCCTCAACAGCACCGGCATTAATTTCAGTAGGTGCCTACAGCTCCTTTAACGGCAGTATCTATGTATCCAGCAGCCGGGGTCCCAATCGGCTGGAGGATTTGGCAGTTGATTTTGTTGCACCGGGGGTCAACGTAACCAGCGTCGTACCGGGCGGTGCTAACAGTACAATGACAGGAACAAGTGTTGCCGCCGCCATAACCGCCGGAGCTTGCGCGCTCATCCTGCAGTGGGCAGTTGTCGAAGGTAATTATCCGGCAATTAACAACTACCGGATGAGAACATTTTTACTGATCGGACTGACACAGCGTCCGGGGATTATATATCCGGATAATCTCTGGGGGTATGGAGAGCTTAATCTGATAAATAGCTTTCGTAATATTTAATACTATTCGAAGTGTTTCCATCGTACTCACAAGGTTACAGCCTGCCGCAGCAGTACCCACCAGCATGACGATATCTCCCCGTCTAATCCGCCCTTCCTGTATTACCTTGCACATGGTATAGGGAATCGATGCTGAAATCATGTTCCCGCACTGGCTTACATAATCGGCATAGGTTCCTTTGTATGGCAGGAATGTCCAGGCCTTTGGCCCATCTTTCATGAATCAGAGCCGCATTGCAGGGAATTGCCTGAAGCGGTGTTGCCATACCACATACAATGAGTTCGATATCTTCCATTCGCATGCCGGCCTCATCTAAAGCGTCCCTGATAGCACGATCAGCCTCTTCTCGTAAAATCCCTTTGGTATTCAGACATCGGAAATGTTCCATCATAAATTCCTTATTAATCACCGGATAATCTTCCAATCGAAACCGTCCGCGATGAACCGGGGAATGACAGGCGACATAGCGAAGATGGCTTTTTAGCTGCCGCTGCTGCCATCGTTCTAGCTGTCCTCTGTCGAAAAATGGCTTTTACAAATAATATTTAAGAACCTGCAGACGTTCTGCCATATACACGCTCCTTCCCCTGCTGATGCGAAAATAAAATTGTTATTTCAGGATGATCCTTATGCAAACGCTCCAACAGCGAAGCTGTCTTTTTATAAGCGCGGAAATTATTCTGGATCATGAAGGCAATCCACCGCATATGCTTTGTTTCCGGCAGTAAATCACTGCCCCAGCAGGCATCGGCAGCCAGAAACAGGTTTACATTCGGAAGCCACAGTCCCAACTGGCCTTTACTGTGCCCTTCCAATACCACGCCATAGATACTTCCATCTCCGAACACATCATAAATCGTATTAAAATAGTTCGTCAGGAAGCAATTTTTTTGCTTTTGAAATCTATGGTCTGAGCAAACCCCAAAGTACAAACTGTATATCTGGTAAGCAGCGGTTCACCGGTTAAAGAAAATATCCGGTACACTTTCTCCATCGCAGCCGCAGCTGTATAAACCAGTCCAAACGGAAGTTCCCGATATTTTGGCGTTTCTCCGGCAGCAGCCAGAAATTCTTCCAAAAGCTTACGAAACTCCATCGGCTCTCCGTTCGTAATATTAAAAACCTCACCGGACACTCCGGGGGCAGTCAGCGCCAGATTCCTGCGCTGCAATCAAACCCAAAAAAGCATCTTATTCGTAGATGCATGTGACCGATAAACATTCATACGAAAGGATGATTTTAGAGCGTGTTTGAAAAATCATTTCCACAAGCTGCACGCCCCACTTCGCGTCAGCTTGCGAAAAGTTTTTCAAACACGCTCTAATTTAAATCAAGTAGCTATTGTCCGCAGGCACTTTTGAATTTTGTCCACACCTTCATATGCTCCTCTTCCGCTGCTCCGTTCACATTCTGAATCATCTCCGTATTTCCATCAAAATCATCAGGCAGGGTGAGGAACCGGCGATAGGCGTCATCAATCAGCGCATCGGCAGCCCTATTGGTACTGTAATATCCCAGAAACTCAAAGCACTGTTTTGCCACTTCCGGCCGCAAAATATAGTTGATAAATTCATGGGCTTCACTGGGATGGGGAGCATTTATCGGAATAAACTGCGCCATGATACCAAAACCGATCCCCTCTTCTGGATAAATCACCTTCAGATCTGGGTTGGCCAGACAAGCCATCGTAACCTGACTGGTATACATAACTGCGGCACCCACTTCACCAGAGATCAGATCATCCTGGACATTGTCATCCTTGATCAGACGAATATTCGGAGCCAGCTCAAGCAGTTTCTCCCCTGCTGCCGCAATCACAGCAGTGTCCGTAGTATTATAACTTTCTCCGGCCACCTTCAAAGCCATGCCGTTGATAACCCGATAGTTTCCGATTATTGCCAGATTATCTTTCAGGCTCTTATCCCACAAATCAGCATACCCCGTAATCTCAATATTGACAGTATCGGGATTATAAACAATTGTCTGCACACCGGCCCCGTACGGTACGGTATAAACGTCTTCCGGATCAAAGAACTGGCTCTGATATACCGGATTTACATTTCCCAGATTATCCAGTTTACTCTTATCAAGCGGCAGAACCAGCTGTTCTGCAATTGCTGTTTCAATGATATAATCATCTGCAATTACCACATCATAATCTCCGCCTTTGGCAGTCTGCAGTTTGGACAGCATCGTTTCGTCAGTATCAAAACTGGAATAATTTACTTTGATTCCGGTCTCAGCAGTGAAACCATCCAGCACCTCCTGGGGGAACATTCCTTCCCAGGTAAAAAGATTCAGCTCCCTGCTTATTTTTTCCTGTTGGCCGGACGCAGTGGCGGCTGCATCATTTCCCGCATTAGTGCCAGAGTCAGCCTCTTGTTTTGACGAACCACAGCCGGATAAAACAGCAGCGGATATCGTCAGAGTCAGTACCGATAACATAAATTTTTTCATTCTCCTCATCCTTTCTATTTTAATTCTTCCTTCACCGCATCATCCCCGGCTGCCGGCTGTGACTTAACCGCACGCGAACGATGTAATACCGAAGAAAAAAATACTAACATAAGTGTTGCTCCTAAAATCACAGTACATAAAGCATTAATCTCTGGTGTGACTCCGGTTTTCATTTGAGTATAAATCTTGATTGGCAGTGTGTTTACATTTACCCCCGTCACAAACAGGCTGATAATAACATCATCAAAGCTCATGGCAAAACTCAGCAGGGTTCCACTTAAGACCGCCGGTGCCAGCAGGGGCAGGGTAATATCAAAAAGCACCCGCACTTCACTGGCACCCAGATCACGGGCAGCTTCCCCAAGACTTTTATCCATGCCGACCAGACGCGCCTTAACCGTCATATAATTATACGGAATACAAAATGCCGTATGTGCCAGAACCAGAGTCAGCATGCCAAAACGCAAACCAAGCATGGCAAAGTAAGCCATAAATACCATTCCCAGAATAATTTCCGGAATCATGATCGGAAGCATCGAGACATACTCCACAACACCTTTTGACCACGGTTTGATTCTCGTAAATCCAACCGCTGCCAGTGTCCCGATTACCGCCGCCAGCAAACTGGAGCTTAAAGCCAGTATCACGCTGTTCTTCAGCGCTTCAAACATTGCCTGATCACGGAACAAAAGCTCATACCATTGCAGTGAAAAACCACCCCAGACACTGGTGATTTTACTTTCATTAAATGAGTAAACCACTACCAGAACAATGGGAAGATACAGCAACAGCATCATAACGGACAGATATAAATAAGTGAGTTTTTGATATCGTTTCATCAGCCCATCCCTTCCAGTTCCGTTGTGTGTGTAATTCTTTTATACAGAAAGATCAGTACCGTAGTCAGCAGCATGAGCGCTACCGATAGTGCCGCAGCAAACGGCCAGTTGTGAGCCTTCATCAGCTGATCCTGAATCAGGCTTCCCACCAGTACCACCTTATTTCCGCCTAAAATATCAGCAATAAAAAACAACCCCATCGAAGGTATAAAGGTCAGAATTACGCCTGATAAAAGACCCGGCATGGTCAGCTTTAAGGTGATAGAAAAAAATACCTGAACCGGCGATGCCCCCAGATCCCTTGCTGCTTCCAATAGACTAAAGTCCAGTTTCTCGGCACTTGAGTATACCGACAATATCATAAACTGAATCAGTGCATAAACCATTCCTACTACCACTGCCGGATAAGTATATAAAAGCTTCAGCGGTGTATCCCTGATACCAAGTCCCATCAGCACCTGATCCAGAGTTCCATTGGCTCTAAAGACAATAATCCATCCATACAGCCTGATCAGGCTTGAGGTCCAGAAAGGAATCATCAAAAGCATCATGACCCGCTTCTTCCATACCGGCGATAACGTCGCCATCAGGTAGCCAAAGGGATAACCGAAAAGAATAATCAGTACCGTACACAAAATCGCCAGCCGGAATGATTCTACAAACGTACTCAGGTATACCGGCTCAAAAATATTAATATAATTTGCCACAGTAAACTGATTAACAATCCCCCAGCCTTCGGCACGGGTCTGAAAGCTCAGAATCACCATATAAAGCAGCGGACCGGCAACCAGTGCCAGGGTAAACAGATACAACGGCAGAATCATCAGCCACAGGCTGTGTCCATATGGTTTTCCCTTAATTGAATTATTCCCCGCCATGCCCCACCTCCTCCACATCTACGGGCACGGCGTGAACAGCATCCCATGACACGGACACCAGGTCACCGACATCAAATTCGACATCAATCCCAAATCTGGCCGCCGTCAACTCTCGCTCATCCTTCAGTTTTACAACAATCCGCAGCATTCCTCCGGCAATACTTTTCTCTGTTACCCGGGCACACAAGCCGTTCACCTCATCCGTGCAGTGGGCCAGCTTAATATGCTCGCTCCGGACAGCAAAGACTGCATCCCGATCCGGCTTCAGATGATAACCGGCGGATTGCGTCAAGACAATTGTATTGCCAATCCGGACGGACACCATTTTGTCTTTCTGCCCCAGTACCGTGCCCCGAATGATATTTGCATTACCTACAAACTGAGCCACAAAACTGGTCCGCGGATAATTATAGATCTGAGACGGTGAACCGATCTGTTCAAACTGCCCCTCCCGCATCACAACAATCCGGTCCGACATGTTCAAAGCCTCCTCCTGATCGTGTGTGATATAGATAAAAGCAATCCCCAGCCGTTTCTGCAGCGTCTTCAATTCCATCTGCATCTGCCTGCGCAGCTGCAGATCAAGTGCTCCCAGCGGTTCATCCAGCAGCAGCAGGCACGGCTTATTCACCAGCGCCCGGGCAATTGCCACCCGCTGCATCTGCCCGCCGGAAAGCTCCGACGGCATCCGCTTCTCGTAACCCTTAAGTTGAACAAGGCTCAGCACCCCGCCCAATTCCTTTTCAATATACTGTTTATTTTTCCTCTTCAGACGCAGACTGTAAGCAACATTCTGTGCTACGTTCATATGCGGGAAAAGCGCATAATTCTGAAACACAGTATTGACATCCCGCTTATTGGGTTCCGTATTGGTAACATCTCTACCTTCCAGTAAAACCCGCCCGCTGTCGGGCATCTCAAGTCCTGCAATTATTCGCAGCGTCGTAGTTTTACCGCATCCGGATGAACCGAGCAATGTTACAAACTCACCATGCTTCACACTGAGATTGAGCCCTTTTAATACGTCTGTATCATCAAAACTTTTCGTTATATTCTCTAACTGCAGAATATTCTCTGACATTTCATTCCTCCACTATATCCATAAATGAATATTATTGTAAAATAAAACCATTCTTTATGATTATATCGGTCTTGATGCATTCTGTCAATCAATCCGATGACGACAGAAATGATCAAAATCACGTTAATTATAACTGTAATCACCAGAAACTTCAAAACCGCGCAAAGTATTTTGTTATAAAACCGGTATTTCGGCGTTTTTATATATGTCGAATATTGCGATTTAATCTCGTTGCAAAGGGCATAAGCATACGGCTATAATACTTTTTACAACAAGAAAAAACAGGAGGGATTAAAAATTATGCCGGATTTAAGTATTGCAATTGCAGAAGATAATCCACAGATGTTACAGGTGTTAAATACAATAATCGAGGAAGAGAAAGGTCTTTGTGTGGTAGGAAAGGCCGAAAATGGCGAGGACGCTTACGACATGATTTTAAATACCCAGCCCGATGTGGTTCTGATGGATGTGATCATGCCTAAGATGGATGGCATTTCTGTGATTGAGAAAATCAAACAGACACAAAACGGAAAGCGATGGAAAGAACCGGCGTATATTATTGTAACGGCGGCCGGCAGTGACCGGGTGGCGGCAGAAGCCTTCGGTTTCGGGGTCAGTTATTACATCATGAAGCCCTTTAATAAGGAGCTTGTCGTAGATAAAATCCGTAAGGCCTGCACAGAACTTAATAAGGTCAACAACTATGAAGAATTAAAACGGGTAAAACCTTATGTGGACAAATCCGATTATATTGAACAGCACCTCGAAAGCGATATCACACTGATGCTGCATGAAGTAGGAATACCGGCCCATATCAAGGGATATCAATATCTCCGGGACGGAATTGCGCTGGCGGTGAAGGAAGAAGATTCCCAAATCTCTGTAACCAAGGTTCTCTATCCGGAAGTCGCCAAAAAGCACCAGACCACGCCCAGCCGGGTCGAACGGGCAATCCGGCACGCCATCGAAGTGGCATGGGGACGCGGCAAACTGGAGACAATTAACAATATCTTCGGTTATACCATTAATACCGGAAAAGGAAAACCAACCAATTCAGAATTTATTGCCCTGGTTTCAGATAAAATCAGACTTGATTATAAAAGAATCTAAAAGTAATGATAAATGAATTTCACAGCCGAAATGATACCGCACGATATTAAAGTACGGCACGATTTCGGCTGTAATACTTAAGATATTGAACAAATCGCCAGCAATATACCAAATATAATTAATGGAATTCCCACCCAGGCACCAATTATGGTTATTGTAAGCACAATACCGGCGATAATCAATACCAGGCTGAGCACAAGTCCGATAAGCTTTCCAGTCAAACTAAATATAATACTGATAAGTCCCCATATCAAACGAAATGGCAGCAACAGCAGTTTCATGCATTAACCTCTTTTCTTTTCCATGCTATATATTTTATGTCACGGTTTTTATCTCTATTCATTTACTGCTGCCAGCTTTGTTATGCCGCGTCTCTGGCACCAAGTGGTGTTGCAAGTGCCGCCTTCACTGCCGCTACCTGTGCTTCGCTCAAGCCGCAGGAAACCATGTATTTTGCGGCGGCAGCAGTTAAATCAACACCGGTCAGGTCGGCATCCTTTTCAAGTCCGGCCATGGAGCGCAGCATCGCATCCAAATTCGCACCCTGAATAAGATAGTATTTGTCGGAGTTCTTCTCCACGCCGTAGTAGTTGATATAACTAATCATGTAATCCTCACGGATTTCCTCCAGCGAACCGCCCATCAACGCTTCAAGCAGGGCGATGGTGAAGCCGGCACGGTCTTTGCCCTCGGTACAGTGAATGAGGTAGGGACCTTCGTTCTCACTAAGGAATATCAGCCCTTCTCCCAACTTGGTCATAAATTCTTCGGAGGTGTAGGCCATCGACAAATTCAGATAGCAAACCTGTCCGGCATCATATAAAGTTTTGTAATAGGACGAATTGAACTCCTCACCGGTAAAATAGCCTTCTAAATCCTTAACCGAATCAGCAAGATTGATTACTGTGGCGATACCTGTAGCTTTGGCCAATCTATCGGCATATGCGGCGCGGCCGATCTCGGGATTAATGGGGCTGGCAGAACGGTATAGAACACCATCGGTAATGCGGCCCATTTGAATGCTGCGGAAGTTAGCAAATACTTCGTCGGAGGGGTAGTCCGCGCGGTTATTGGTACGCTCAAGCCTGTGCATCTCATACTCGGTCAGATAACCGGCTGCCTCCTTCATGGAAATCGTTACTTTCGCACCCACATCAATTCCATTCACCTCGTTAAATTTTCCATAACTAATGCAAACCGCCACATAGGTGTGTCCAGAGTAGCCGCGAACCAGATATTCACCCTGCTCAACAAAATAATCAGGCAGATAAGGTGCATCAACGGTAAAGCCGTTATCAAAAGTAACGGTGACGATATCGCCGAAAGCAAAACCCGCCCGCTCCATTTCCGCAATCGGGATACTGGTCAGCGCGTGGCCGTATTTCTCAATCTCAGTAACCGTTCCGGATAGTGCCAACACGCTGCTTTCTTCAGAAATTGCGTCGCCGGATGTCACTCCAAAAGTGTCTGCGGATTTTGTTTCTGCCAGGGCGGAAACACCGATTCCGACCGTCATGGCTGCTGTCAGCAGCAGGGATAGTATTTTCTTTCTCATATAACCTCCTTTTCTTTTGTACAACAAAGTTATAAGCTAATGATACTAAACGGCGGGAGGAAATGCAAGCTATGCGCTAATATTATTGTTCTGGGAAAAGGGATTTTATATGTATACTTTGAATATATATAATAAAAAGTTCAAGGGAATCTATGAGTCCTGATTTTTTTGGTTTTATTCAGATGCTTAGCAATGAGCCATCATTACTTATCGTATCACTTCTAACACTCGGTGTTATTTTTGTCAATGGCTGGACGGATGCGCCCAATGCCATTGCCACCTGTATTGCCACTGGTTGTATGAATCCGCGGCCGGCCATCCTGATGGCAGCCGGTTTTAACTTTCTTGGCATTGTCGTAATGACGTCTTTAAATACCGCAGTTGCTATGACCATCTGCCATATGGTTGATTTTGGGAAAGATTCACATGAGGCACTGATTGCTCTTTGCGCTGCGCTTTGTGCAATTATTTTCTGGGCTACGGCAGCCTGGGCATTTGGGATTCCCACCAGCGAAAGCCATGCTCTTATCGCCGGGCTCACCGGGGCGGCAATCGCCGTCCACGGCAATTTTTCCGGAATCAGCGGATATGAGTGGACGAAGGTAATCTTCGGGCTGCTCTTTTCTCTGTTGGCCGGCTTTTGCTTTGGTTTTATTATCGTGCAGCCGACGGAAATTATCAGCCGCAGAATTAATCCGCAAAAATCCGACCGTTTTTTTCAGGGTGCGCAGATATTCGGTGCGGCGGCAATGGCTTTTATGCACGGTGCCCAGGATGGACAGAAATTTATGGGGGTGTTTTTACTGGGGGGCTTTCTTGCCGGCGGGCAGGGAGAAGTCTCCGGCTTTATGATTCCGTTCTGGCTGATGACGCTCTGTTCACTTGTAATGGCACTTGGCACTTCTGTCGGCGGCATGAAGATTATCCAGACCGTGGGCATGGAAATGGTTCGTCTAAAGCGCCATCAGGGCTTTGCTGCCGATCTGGCCGGAGCCGTTTGTCTGCTGGTAGCTTCACTGACAGGAATACCAGTCAGCACGACTCATACCAAGACCACCGCCATTATGGGTGTCGGTGCGGCAAAGGGCTCAGATTCACTGAACTGGGAGATCGTAAAGGAAATGTTCCTGGCCTGGTTTTTGACCTTTCCCGGCTGTGGCGTGATTGGATTTGTTATGGGGCGGATTTTTCTTCAATTTTTATAAAGCCATTAATTTTACTATTAGACGTTTCTAATGGCCTATGTTAAAATAAGAATAACAAAGGGGTTTATCAGAAAGGATGTACATATGAAGGAGATTGTTGTTGAAATTTGCTGCGGCAGCTATTACGACGGGTTGCAGGCGGAAGCCGGAGGGGCGAAACGGATTGAGCTAAACAGCGCTTTACATCTTGGCGGATTAACGCCCAGCCTGGCTGAGTTAATTCTGCTGAAACAGAATACCAGCCTGAATGTTATTACGATGGTTCGTCCAAGAGGCGCCGGATTTTGCTACCACTCACAGGATTTTGAAGTAATGTATGCGGACTGTGAACTTTTATTAAAGCATGGAGCAGACGGTGCTGCTTTCGGCTGTCTGCAGGAAAATGGCACGATTCATGAAGAACAGACAAAGAAATTGCTGGACCTGATTAAGTCATATAAAAAAGAAGCTGTATTTCACCGTGCTTTCGATTGTGTCCCGGATGCCGGCGAAGCGATTGAACGGCTTATTATGCTCGGCGTTGACCGGATTCTAACCAGCGGCCTGCAAGAGAAGGCATTGGATGGTGCGGAATTAATTGCCGATTTACAAAAGAGATATGGAACACAGATTGAAATTCTTGCCGGAAGCGGGGTAAATCATAACAACGCTGCCGCGCTGCTGAAACAAACAGGAGTTAAGCAGATTCACAGCTCCTGTAAAGCATGGCTGCCTGATCCGACAACAAGCGGCAGCAATGTAACTTATGCATATGCTCTTGCTGCCTCTAAAACCGATGATCTGAACCGTTACGAAGTGGTTTCAGCTGATTTGGTTAAAAAATTATTTGACAGTATTAATATTCCGACTGCCATCTGAACCGCTCCTACAGAATGTGCCCCATATGAAAGTCCCGCAGTTCACTGCGGCAGCTGGATATGAGGCACATCTGCCTTTCAATCTTCAAACATATTAATCCCCCAACGTAACCTCTTGTCAATCAGCAGAACCGGCCACACCCATTAACCGTTTGATATCATCAAATTCGATGGGCGTATAGTTAATTCGCTCGACACTGACACAAAAGCTCTGGTTACTGTAATCGGTATACTGTTTACTGGCATGTACATGTCCGAAAATATTGGCATATTCGTATTTGTGTACAGCGGTTCATGCGAAAGCATCCAAAAACCATCCAGAATTATCGGGTAATCATAAACCCGATGGAATCCCATATCATAGTAACGTTTCACATTAAAACTATCATGATTGCCCAAAATCAGATACTTGATTCCATTCAAACGCCGCACAATCTTTGCTGTGATATCATCTTTATAAAAAGAAATATCTCCTAAAAGATAAACCTTATCCCGTTTTCCAACCACGTGATTCCAATTCTCAATTAATGCTTTATCCATCTCTTCTACCGTAACAAAAGGACGATTTTCATATTCAATAATCTTACGGTGTCCGAAATGCGGATCTGCAATAAAAAATGTCTTCACTTCATTTTACCTTCCCCTAATCATTATATACATGTCTTTCTCTAAGTAAACAAGATTAAAACCGCCAGAAGTTTGAACTTTCTTAAATCTGACATAACCGTAAAGCAGTATATTACGTTCACTGAGATCACTTGTGAAAAGCTCGTATCTCTTGTTTGGGTTGTCTTCTTCAATATACCTTAACAATGTAGTACCAATACCTTGCCCTCGCAGGCTCGGTTTAACCATTAACTTTCCGATGAATACTGTGTTATCTCGGCATATATTTATATAATGCTTCAGCTATTCCATCCTCATCATTCGATGCGGTAACATATTGAGCCACATTTTTCAGTTCTTGAACAGCATTCCCCATGGCAACACCAATTCCAACGTATTGAATCATAGATATGTCATTCATTCCATCTCCAAATCCAATCATTTGATCCTGAGCAAACCCCATTGGTTTAAGCACTGTATCTAAAGCTTTCGCTTTATCAATTCCCTTCGCTGTATATTCAAAATAGAAATCTGCTGTAAACATACAACTTAGAGTCTCTTTAAACGGAGCCATCATTTCTTTGTAATGATCTTGTAGATAAAATGGATCTCCGGCAGTTAATATCTTATTTACTTTATAGTCCAGAAATTCAGATAAATCCTTTTTTTCACAGAGCAGATATCCCCCATTCCTTGATTCATATTCTATAATATTAATTAATTCACCGTTCCAACGTATCGGATCTGCATACACATTATTTACATACATATAATTATCCTTATCAATCATCGGATAAACATCAAATTTCTTTAAGTGTTCTAAAACTGCCTTGCCTTCAGCAATGCTTAATGGCTCATTAAAAAGAGTCTCCCTCGATTCATAATCAATTACTCTGCTGCCGTTATAGGCGACAAACAATCCATGGTGTTGATCCATCTCTAATTCATTTCCTAACTTTTGTAATCCTTTTGTTGGTCTTCCTGAAGCAAGAATAAGTTTCACCCCATTCCTCTGTGCTTTCAGTAATGCTTCCTTAGTTTTAACGGTTATCGCCTTCTTGCTGTTAAATAATGTTCCATCAACGTCCATAATAATAACTTTGATTCCACGCATCTATAATTCCTCCATAAATACTTAGACCGGTGCGGGTTTTTATCCGCTTTCTTATAATATAATAAAAGATCAGGTATATTACAAGCTAATTTATAGATTGGGTAATATATTTAAAGAACAATAAATCGTCAGGCTTTCCTGAAAAGTCCCTCCGGCTGAGATGCCGCCATTTTATCCGCGCGTCCACGGTATCCGGCAGTTGTTCTCTGATAAATTCCAGCGCCACAATGACATTGAGACACCACTGGGCAGTAAAGTTGGTTGATATCCAGGGGATTTCCAATAACTCCCGGCAGTTCCCCTGTTCCGGAACTATTATGCTCCCAAAGCCATCATGATTCCCGTCATGGATCAGAGCACCCAGCAAATGCTGCCAGGTTATTTCAGCCTGAATCTGATCTTTATTCCAGGCCGCCCCATAAGCTCCCATGGCCGCCGCCATAAACGGCAAGGTAAATTCCCGATCCCCAATAAGTCCCCGTGATTCTATCTGCTGCTGCGTTTTCGGCAGATAATAAAACCGGCCGTAATCAGCCATCATCTGCTTCCATTCCTCATCACCCAGAAGCTCTGCCATCTCCATCCATACCTGCGGTGACCCCATGCAGACCTGGAGGTGCGTTCCGCCGGCTGCCTGTTCACCGATATATCTCAAACGTACATGTTCGGGATCAAACTCAAAGTCCGGTCCGGAGATCAGTTTTAACAGAGCAGCTTTGATATCCGCCATGCCGGCCGTAATCTTATCGCGGTATACAGGGTCATGAAACCGCTCCCACCGGGTCAGCCAGTTAGCACAGAGTGATGACCAAGTGCTCCCCACCTGTGCCTTAAAAAATCTGATAAAGTTTTGAACGTTGTTATACTTCAATCTGTCCGAAATTGCGGCAATAGAATCGTCGGATGTGAGCAGCGTATATTTTGCCAGATCCAGACGCTCCTCATTGGCAAGTTCCGTAAATGTGACTTTCTTTTCAGTCTTCAGCACCTTCCAAATATAATTCGGATGATAATTCAGACGATCCGCGCACTCATTCAGCGTTATGGTTCCTTTTTCCTCTTTTATCAGCTGCATCACCTGCTTTACAATCTCCGATGCCTCTGACTGTGTCCGGGCCGCCAGGGTGTGCATAATTGGCAGCATAATATCAGTCATAACATAAGCGGCCAATTTCTTTTTGTTATAAATCTGGCTGGCCTGGTTGATGATATTGTAGTCCGCTCTCAAAAATCTCACTTACCGGGATTCCGGCATTTCCGGGCACCGACATAATCGCGGTCAGCAGCCGGATTACATAGAGGTTCCGCTCCAGTCCGGATACATTAAACTGCTCCAACCGCTCGATGCAGCATTCAAGGAGGTGCCCCGACTTACCATCGCATTCGTCAGCTCATTTTCCACAATCATATCATAGGCATTTCGAATATAATTTCGATTACGATAATCATCATAAAGAATTAATGAGGACAGCTCATCCTTCTGATTCTGTTTGTTATGCAGGGCTTCCGAACACTCCTGCTGTGCCCGGCTCATATGGATCAGATTTGTAAACATCTGACTGACACCGGAAGCAATGGCATGACCGCTCTGCTGAGCCGCCCAATCCTTGATCTGTTTATAGACTGCCGCCGTCTTTTCGTCCAGCCGGAATTCATCCTCCGCCCCAACCAGCACTAACAGTATATTACTGTAGATAACCGCCGGTAAAAACATCTGCGCCTGTATCTCTTCCGGGAGTTCAGACAAATTGATCCTCACATGTTCCAGCTCGATCTTTTCATTGTCTTTTTTTTGCTTCGTCATCATGCCAATCATGCGATAGCAGGGTGTCGGTTTCGCATCCAGCTTATCCAGGGACGCTATAATTTTTTCTTCCGTCATTTCACCCGTCATCAGATCGAACACCAAAAGTTCCCGGATTCGGTTGTTCTGCACATCTACCTGTTGCTGGAGGCTGATAACCGGTCGGGAAAAATACAGGTATTTTTAAGCCTGAAAATATTATCCTTAATCATTTAGCGCATATACTTACAAATTTTTGTATTTCGCTTTCAATGGTGCGAGTTGGCGAAAGCCGATCTTTCCTCCGCCAAGAAGCGAACCGTATGTCTTACCATCATCAATATAGCGGAAAATCTCCAGTTCATTTACAAAAAAAGTCACCATATTCTTTTCCTTTCGCATCATCAGATGATAGAAGTCTGTGCATTCATCCGCTTCCGGAATCGGATCGCTGCCCTGGGCGACTAGATGAAAACCATAGCTCTTTCTCAGATTACAGGTATGAAATGCCCGCTCGTCAGGCTCCTTTCTGCGAAAATACGAAACATGAAAGGCATTAATATCGCCGCTGTGATACTGACTGTATTCTCCTGTTCGTTTTTTCAGCGCCGGATCAAATAAATCTTCTCCGTTTCTTCCCGCTGCTGCCATAAACAGAATGCATAAGCCGACATCCGTTACTGGCTGAAACTCCCAGTGGATTTCCACATCAGCCGGGAAATTCAGCGGACACCAAAGGACATAGTTGGCCTTCTGTTCAAACGTTCCAGCAATAGCGTTTTCCATTGCCATAGCACCATCTTCAAAGCGTATCACCGCTTTCCCTTCCAGCACAAATTCGCGGATATCATCCGGCTGTCCCAACGGATTTTCATAAATCAACTTCATAACCGGTTATTCCCCTTTTTTAATTTTTGATAAACAGTTCTTTGTCATTTGTGATATCGCCGTTTCCACTCACCGCAATAACCTCACCGAGATATGTTGGAGTTGGGCAGAGCAGGCAATTTATAAGGTCTTTATTCCGCGCCAGAATTTCTCTAAAATCCCTCATCCGCTGTCCGCCGTACCGAACCTGCTTTGCAGAAATGCCATATGTGTCAACCCCCAGGCTGTTGCCGATATAAACTGCCCGGTTCAGATGATAATCCTGAGTTACAACCACCATCTTGGAAACCTGAAAGATGTCTTTAGCCCGGTACATGCTCTCATATGTGGAAAAGCCCGCGTGATCCATAAAAATATCCTCCGAAGGAACCCCGCGGTCAATAGCATATTGTTTCATCTGGTTAACTTCGTCATAATCAATACGGCCATGGTCGCCGCTCATCAGCAGTTTTGCCGCTACACCAGCCTGATAAAGTTCAATGCCTTTATCAAGACGATCTGCCAGCATCCTGTTCGGCGTCCCATCCACTCTCAGGCCGCAGCCCAGCACCAAAATACAGTCAAGCTCCATCAGATCCGCCGCCGCTTCACCGGCGATGATTTTATTGCTGCTCTCCCGCCTGACATACCAATTTCCCAGGACTGCTGCCAATATTCCGGCAAACCCCAGCATCACACATCCCTTTATTATTTTTTTAAATTTATTTCTCAATGATCTATTCTCACTTTCTCTGCAAAAACATCTGCCATATCTCATCATCTGCAGCCATTCCCATTATAATAGAAATTTACTTAAATAGCAAACACCGCATACATCATGCTTAGAAGCGGTTGGATATTTTACACCTTTGTGTGATTTTATCGGATTTACATTTCTGGTTTATTGTATCAGGATACGGTGAATTCGAGTTTGCCAAAAAAGCAATTCATCTTGGTGTTGCAGAATATCTTTTAAAGCCCGTGGATTTTACAGAGCTTTATGATGCGATTCATAAGATCACAAAAAAACTGGAAGCAAATACACGCATGGCAGGATATATCCGGCAAATTGATATGGAAAAGAAAAAGCTGGGCATTTTAGAAACAGATATTTCCGAAACTGCCACCTTTCAAAATAAACATGTTAGTGCCATGGTAACGCACATTAAAGAGCATTATTCTACCCGTCTTTCCTTAACCGATTTAAGCGAAGAATATAATCTTTCCTGTACTTACTTAAATACGAAATTCAAAAGCGAGACCGGTTACACCTTCAATGATTTTTTGAACCGTTACCGGATGCACAGGGCTGTAGAGCTTTTAAAATCAGATCAATATAAGGTATATGAAATCGCCGGGATGGTAGGGTTTTTCGAATATAAATACTTTATTAAAGTGTTTAAGAAATATATCGGCTATGGTTAAAAGCTATAATGCTCAACCGAATAAGATTTCAGTTTTTTATCTGAGTATGTAATCTTTGCTGAAAAGAAATTCGGTTCATTCATCCATTTAAGAAAAAGCCGGTCACCGTCCCACATACTCAGGCTCCCTATTTTATCAGTCTCTACCCATTCAAG
>Ga0153999_1000378_pt1 | contig 20041 bp, 18 predicted proteins | sample TSNC083MetaG_FD_104675 | JGI IMG/M metagenome (GOLD analysis project Ga0153999, IMG submission 104675) | Attine ant fungus gardens microbial communities from North Carolina, USA - TSNC083 MetaG | ecosystem: Host-associated > Fungi > Mycelium > Unclassified | place: USA: North Carolina, Lumber... | reverse complement strand
TACTATCCGTTGTTTTTTATTTGATAGGAAAATTCCGCTAGAGAACATGTTAGGAGCTTTAATAATGAACATTGATGAATTTGATTTTGATTTGCCAGAAGAGTTGATTGCCCAGACTCCACTTAAAGACAGGACAGCATCTCGTTTGCTCGTTCTAGATAAAGATAATGGAGAGCTCCAGCATAAGCAATTTCCTACAGTGCTTGATTATTTGAAGGCAGGCGATTGTCTTGTATTGAATAATACACGCGTATTACCTGCAAGGCTTTATGGTGCTAAAAGTGATACGGGCGCCAAGGTTGAACTATTGCTTCTAGAACAAAAAGATGGTGATATATGGGAAGCTCTTGCGAAACCTGCACGTAAAATTAAAATAGGGACAGAAATCATATTCGGTGACGGACTGTTAACAGCCATTTGCAAGGAAGAGCTCGAGCATGGCGGACGCATTTTTGAATTCCGTTATGAAGGGATTTTCTATGAACTGTTGGATCGCCTTGGTGAAATGCCGCTGCCTCCTTATATTAAGGAGCAACTTCCTGAAAAAGAACGGTATCAGACTGTTTATGCTAAAGTAGAAGGTTCTGCAGCAGCGCCTACTGCGGGACTTCATTTTACAGAAGAATTACTTGCTAAAGTTCGCGAGCAGGGCATTAACATCGCGTTTTTGACCCTTCATGTCGGTCTTGGTACATTCCGTCCTGTAAGTGCGGATACAGTGGAAGACCATGTCATGCATTCGGAATTCTATCAGCTGGATGAGACAGCAGCGCAACTGTTAAATGAAACGAAGGATAATGGTGGGCGTATTATTGCAGTTGGTACGACTTCAACGAGAACACTGGAAACAATCGCGAGGGACCATAGCGGTCGTTTTACAGCTGCAAGCGGCTGGACGGATATCTTTATTTATCCCCCGTATCAATATAAAGCAGTTGATGGACTAATTACAAATTTCCATTTGCCGAAGTCGACGCTGATTATGTTAGTCAGTGCACTTGCTGGAAAAGAGAATGTTTTGAACGCATACAATGAGGCCATTCAGCAGAAATATCGCTTTTTCAGTTTCGGCGATGCGATGCTGATCATATAGAAGGGGCTGGAACCTATTCATGGAACAACCGATCAGATATGAACTAATTAAAACTTGTAAGCAAACAGGTGCCCGACTTGGCCGTGTGCATACACCACACGGTTCATTTGAAACACCAATCTTTATGCCGGTTGGAACACTTGCTACAGTGAAAACGATGAGTCCTGAAGAATTGGATCAAATGAATGCAAAAATTATCCTTTCTAACACGTATCATCTTTGGTTGCGTCCAGGAGAAGATATTGTCGCTGAAGCTGGCGGCTTGCATAAGTTTATGAACTGGGATGGGGCGATTTTGACCGATTCTGGTGGCTTCCAAGTATTTTCTTTGAGCGATATGCGTAAGATTGAAGAGGAAGGTGTCCATTTCAGAAATCACCTAAGTGGAGACAAATTGTTCCTCACTCCTGAAAAGGCAATGCAAATCCAGAACAAGCTAGGTCCAGATATTATGATGGCCTTCGATGAATGTCCACCATTCCCTGCAACCAAAGAATATATGAAGAAGTCTGTTGAACGAACGTCCAGATGGGCAGAGCGTTGCTTAACTGCACATGAAAGACCTAACGAACAGGGGCTCTTCGGGATTGTTCAGGGCGGCGAGTATGAAGATATGCGTAAAATGAGTGCTCAGGATCTTGTTTCTCTTGATTTCCCAGGTTATGCAATTGGTGGATTATCTGTTGGTGAGCCGAAAGATATTATGAACCGGGTGCTGGAATTTACAACACCTTTACTACCATCGAACAAACCTAGATACTTAATGGGTGTTGGATCGCCTGATGCTTTGATTGATGGTGCAATTCGGGGCATTGATATGTTTGATTGCGTGTTGCCAACGCGTATTGCGAGAAATGGTACATGTATGACTTCGAATGGTCGCCTCGTCGTCCGTAATGCAAAGTATGCGAGAGATTTTGGACCAATTGATCCTAATTGTGATTGCCATGTATGCAAAAATTATTCACGTGCATACATCAGACACTTGGTCAAATGCAACGAAACATTTGGTTTCAGACTTACTACTTATCATAACCTGCATTTTCTGCTAAAATTGATGGAGCAGGTAAGAGATGCAATTCGGGAAGACCGTTTAGGTGATTTCCGAGAAGAATTTTTCGAAACTTACGGTCTTAATGTGCCGAATCCGAAGAATTTCTAAAGAGAAAAGGAGGGAATACACATGGGTGGAAGTTATTCATTTATCGTGCTCATTCTAATGTTTGCGATTTTTTACTTCTTGCTGATTCGTCCGCAACAAAAGCGTCAGAAGCAAGTGAGACAAATGCAATCTGAATTGAAAAAAGGCGATACAGTTATTACAATCGGCGGTTTGCACGGGGAAGTACATGCAATTGACGAAGGAACTGTTGTTATTGCTACTGGCAATGGCACTAAGCTTACATACGATCGCAATGCGATCCGCGATGTTAAGCCAGCTGAACAAATCTAATTTTAAAAAAAGTTATGCGCTTAATAATGAGCGCATAACTTTTTTGTTTTAATACGATTCATTTGTACGAGGACCTGCTGTGTTAACACCGATAATCCCACCAAGCATTGCCGCAAGCAAATAAAACAGATGGTATAGAGCCTGTTCTCCAGAAAAAGTTGTAGATAGGCCAAGGTATTGAATTAGAAAGGAAAGGGATGTAAATCCAAGCCCAACAGCGGCTCCCATAAGCCATCCTTTCATTTTTCCCTTTGCTCCTGCAAAGATACCGCCAATGAACAAAGAAACAATGCCAATTCCAAGTGTTGTCCACCCTAGTGCAGGTTCATTAAATGAAGTGAACCTCAAAAGAAGCGCAACAATGAGACTAGATGCAAATATGAGGGAGAATACTGTAACCCACCCATAAGCAAGAGCGGTCAATTGATTTCGCATTTTCCAGCCACCTTTATAAAATGAGATATAACATACTATGTTGTGAAGATAATATATAGAAGGACAACCTTATTTAAACCATCTTTTCAAGACAGGGATTTGCTGAAGCTCCTCACGTTCAATGATTTTCAAAGAGAATAAGAGTATAATATATAATATTGTTAGGCATAGGAGCTGAACGAGCAGAAGTAATAGTGATCCATTATTTCCATAGAAACGAATAAGCATTTTGCCGGCACTCCATGTAATCGCGATGAGTGCACCTAATTTAATAATATCCAATTTCTTTAATGTGAATTGAATTGTGCGTTTAAGAGCAGCCAAATGTAACAAGGTTACCAGCATGACCCCGACACACATGGCCATTGCAGCTCCGAGTATTCCGAAATTCGGGTTAGAGGCCAATCCGAATAAAAGCACAAGCTTAATACCAGAGCCGATCAGACTGTTCCACATTGCTGGACGTGCCAAGTCGAGTGCCTGTAGAGTTGATTGGAGCGGGCTTTGTATATAATACATCAGGAAAAATGGTGCCATGAGCATAAGCAATGGAGCTGCATTTGCAGTTCCGTACATGTACTGAAGGATTGGCACAGCGAATAGAGAGAGCAGTACTGTTGCAAGGGCCCCTGAAGCCAGTGAAATCCGAATGGCTTGGTGAATACGGTGATGGACGAACTTACGATTTTGATTTGCTTCAGATTCTGATATTGCAGGAACAATGGCGATCGAGAGTGAATTGGTGATAAATGTTGGCAAAAACAAGAGTGGTACTACATAGCCTGTCAGTTCTCCGTACTGCTTTGTGGCTGCGACTGTTGCGACACCTGCAATTGCCAAAGCTTGTGCAACGAGGATCGGTTCAAGGAAATGGGAGATGGACCCGATCATCCGGCTGCCTGTACTTGGCAAAGCGATGCTGAATAGTTCTTTTAGTGTTTGATTTCCGGTTTTTAAGTAACTGAAAAATCGAGCGCGTAGTTTGAACGTTTTTTTTCTCTTGAAAAGTAGCAGCATGTACATAAGTGAAGCGAATTCACCTAGTACGACGCTGATCATGGCACCACTTGCTGCGTATTCAATTCCAAATGGCAGAAGCAACTTGATGAACAAAGCAACGCAGGAGATTCTTATGATTTGTTCGATAACGAGTGCATAGCTTTGAGGTTTCATATTTTGTTTGCCTTGGAAATAGCCTTTCAAAACAGAGGCAATGGCGACAATTGGAATAATTGGTGCTATCGTAATTAATGGTAGGACAACACGTTTATCGGTATATAGGTTCGCTCCTATCCAAGGTGCCATAATGATTGTAGCTGCTGTCAAGATAATACTTGCTGCTCCGGTAATAAGGAGAGATAGCACAAGAATTTGCTTTACTTTTGCAGAATTTCCTTTTGCCTCGGCTTCCGCAACGCGTTTTGCGATTGCAACAGGCAGTCCAAGTTGGGTAATTGTCATCGCGAGGAACAGGGTCGGTAATGCCATCATATAAAGGCCGACGCCTTCCTCACCCATCAATCTTGCAACAACGAGACGGTTAACAAACCCCAAGAATCTAGTAATCATGCCAGCCATTATTAAAATAAGTGTACCTTTAAGGAAAGTTTGTTTGGTCACCGCATAAGACCTGCCTTCTCAAATAATAAAAATTCATATACAATAATGTATGGGAAGAATCGGTCAAGCATGACAAGCAATTCTTAAATGGATATGGAGGGAGATAAACTTTTGGCTACAATGAAGTCGGCAGGCGCATGGCGACCTGAAATTGAAGAAGTGCTTGATAGCAAACTGGAGGAATTCAGAATGCTCGGCTATCCGAAAGCGACGAAAGAAGGGCTTTGGGAATGCTTGTGCAATAAAATTTGGAAAAACAATTCGGAGCTTAAATTGCATCAGATTGTCGCGGATATTTTCTTTCTGAAGCCTGGTACATATATGAACTACATGGCTAGAAATGCATATCAAAACGATGATCTGCTTGCTTCGATTCAGGCAATAGCCAGAATGGAAAAGAAAGCAGACCCTGAACAATCTAGTAAAGCAAACATATCAGGAGGTACAGACATATGAAACAAAGAGGCAGAATAGTCGCCTTTTTCCTGATTGTAATCCTATTTTTCAGTTTAATGGGGACAACAGTGACAGGCATTGCAAAGAAAATAAATCTCGGACTGGACTTGCAAGGTGGATTTGAAATACTTTATAAAGTCGAGCCAATTGCAAAAGGCGAAAAAACAACGAAAAAATTGCTGGAATCTACTGTCCAAACATTGAATGACAGGGTCAATCGGCTTGGAATTTCTGAAGCAAGTATCAATATCGAAGGTGATGACCGGATCCGCGTGCAGCTTGCAGGTGTAAAGAATCCTGAACAGGCAAGGGAACTCCTTTCTACATCAGCTAGGCTTTCATTCAGGGATGTTAAAGACAATGAACTGATGAATGGTTCGGATGTTAAAGAAGGCGGTGCTAAGCAGGACTTCAACCAGGAGACGAATCAGCCAATTGTAACGTTGAAGCTGAAAGATTCGAAGAAATTCGCTAAAGTCACATCTGAAATCAAAAATATGAACGATCCACAGACGCCATATCAGGACAACTTACTTGTAATCTGGATGGATTACGATAAAGGGGATTCTTTTGCCCAAGAGAATGGCAAGAAAGATCAGAAATTTATCTCAGCCCCACAAGTTTCTGAAACATTAAATACGAGTAACGTCATGATTTCAGGTAACTTTACTGTGGAGTCAGCAAAAAGGCTTGCAGATATTATCAATTCAGGATCTCTACCTGTTACTATGAAAGAAATGTATTCCACATCTGTCGGTGCCCAGTTTGGTGAGAAGGCATTGAAAGAGACGATCAATGCCGGTTTTGTCGGTGTTGGACTCGTGCTTCTCTTCATGCTCGGTGCTTATCGTTTCCCTGGTTTCATTGCTGGAATCAACCTTTGCATCTATGTTTATTTCATTCTGCTCTTGTTCGAATGGATGAATGGGGTGCTTACACTGCCAGGTATTGCGGCACTCATACTCGGTGTTGGTATGGCAGTAGATGCGAACGTTATTACATTTGAGCGGATTAAAGAAGAATTGCGGCTTGGGAAATCTCTGCCACAAGCTTTTAAAGCTGGTACGAAGAACTCCTTCTCAACAATTCTTGATGCGAATATTACGACATTACTAGCCGCAGGGGTCTTGTTCGCTTTCGGTACAAGCTCTGTAAAGGGTTTTGCAACAATGCTCATCGTTAGTGTTCTCGTCAGCTTTATTACTGCGGTATTTGGTACAAGACTATTACTCGGTCTTTGGACACGCAGTAAATTCTTGATGAAGCGTCCTGGATTGATGGGCGTAAGTAAGAAACAGATCAAGTCATTGCACGAGAAAGAAGATGAAGAAGTTACGTTCATGGGCAAGAAATTGAACGTCGTGAAGCATCGTAAAGTATTCTTTGCCATCTCAATCATCCTTGTTGTGATTGGTGCTGTTTCATTGCTTACGTTTAAGTTAAACCCTGGTATTGACTTTACTAGTGGTTCACGTATTGAAATACTTGCAGATCAGAAATTGACTGCAAATGAAGTGAAAAAAGATTTAAGTGAGATTGACTTGGAGGCTAAATCTGTCCTCATTTCTGGTGAAAAGAATAATACGGCTGTTATGCGTTTCGATAATGAACTTCCGAAAGACAAACTAGACGAAGTGAAGCAGTATTTCCAAAAGGAATACAAGGCTGAACCTAGTGTTAGTGTTGTGTCGCCAATTGTTGGTAAGGAACTCGTAAAGAACGCATTGTATGCAGTAGGTCTTGCAATGGTAGGGATGATCATCTATGTATCTCTGCGATTTGAAGTTTACTTTGCAACGACGGCGATTGTCACGCTCGTGCATAATGTTTTCATTACACTGGCAGTATTTAGCTTATTGCATTTGGAATTCGATGTTACGATTATCGCGGCGATCCTGACAATTGTTGGTTACACCATCAACGATACAATTGTTATCTTTGACAGGATAAGAGAGAATTTGCGCAAGCATAAAATTATTAAAACAAAAGAATTGCTGCAGCAGATTGTTAATAAAAGTATTGTTCAATCACTTACACGAAGTATCAACACATCATTTACGACTTTACTTGCAGTTATCGTATTCCTATTCCTCGGAGCACCGTCGATTAGAGGGTTTGCGATTGCAATGTCTGTAGGTCTAGTCATTGGTGCTTACTCTTCACTATTCATAGCGGCTCAGTTATGGCTCGTATGGCGCGGACGCTCTATCGAGAAGAAGCCGATTGAATACAAGAAGAAGACTCGATCAGATCAGCCTGTTGTATAAGTGTGAATTAAACTTCCCTGCATAAATTTGTGCAGGGAAGTTTTTTGCCTAAGAAATATATATTCCGGGTAAATATAAAGAGAAGCTTTTCTTTAATTTGCGATAATATGAGATAAGTATAAGGAGTGAGCGGTATGAAAGCACAGACATATGCCATCTTGTCTATAGTTTTGATCATCATTGTTTCAATATTTGCTGTGCTGAATGTAGGTTCAGTTGAGGTGAATTACTTTTTCTGGAAGGGGGATTCTCCGCTCATTTTAGTCATTCTCTTTAGTGTTCTGATGGGTGGCTTAATTACAGGAGCGGCAGGTTTTAAGAAAAACGTCAGACTGAAGCGTGAGAATAAAAGATTAAGGTTAGAGTCCAGTAAAACAGAAACAGGCCTTATAGAAAACGAGGTTGTTGAGGAACCCCTTAAGAGAAGAAGAAGTAGGAAAAGATAAAAAGTGAGACGCACACAGGAATATATTTCTGTCGTGCGTTTTTCTTTTGCTAAATACGTCGGATTGCGACAGACGCGGCATTCTTGTATAATAAGAAGAATATGAAACGAAGCAACAGTAAAAGGATTTGAAAGCAGATAAGTGATTGCATTTTATATGAATGCAGTCGCTTTGGTGCCTGTTCGCTTTGAATTGTGAATCGGGAGTGAATAAAGTGCTGGAAAGCAAAAAGAAGTGGACATTCTCCAAAGAACCGGATGCTGCCTTGAAATGGACAGATGCTCCTAGCAATATGGCACCGGCGATCAGGAAATTGCTTGAACAGCGTGGTATTGTAAGTGCGGATGAAGCTGAAGCATTTTTAAACCCTGATAGGAAGGATCTTCACGCACCAGTGAAATTTGATGATATGGCTAAGGCTTGTGAGCGGGTTAGACAGGCAATAGAAGCTGGTGAGAAAATTCTTGTTTACGGGGATTATGATGCGGATGGTGTAACTTCTACGACTGTCATGCTTGAAGCACTTGAAGAAATGGGCGCTTTTTGCGACTTTTATATACCAAATCGTTTTACAGAAGGTTATGGACCAAATGAAGCTGCATTTCGTCAGGCTCATGAGGCTGGAGCGGGGTTAATTATTACGGTCGATAATGGAATTTCGGGTGTTCATGAAGCACAGGTTGCCAAAGAACTCGGGATTGATTTAATTATCACTGATCACCATGAAGTGCAAGGTGAAATGCCTGAAGCATATGCAATTCTCCATCCAAAATGCTCGGTTGATTATCCATTTGATGAACTGGCAGGGGTTGGTGTCGCCTTTAAGTTCGCTCAAGGTTTATTAGGCTATTTCCCAGAGAAATTTCTTGATCTTGTTGCAATTGGGACGGTTGCGGATCTCGTTCCTCTCGTCGGAGAGAACAGGATTCTAGTTCGTGAAGGTCTTGAGGTGTTAACAAGTACTGAGCGCCCTGGCTTGAAGGCAATCAAAGAGGTAGCAAAAATGGACGGAGAAGTGACTGAGGAAGAAATTGGTTTTCAGATTGGGCCACGACTTAATGCGGTCGGTCGCTTGCAAGACGCGAACCTAGCAGTTGAGTTACTTCGATCTGAAGATATGGATGAAGCACGTGAGCTTGCTAATGAAGTACAAGCTTTGAACCAGGAACGTCAAAAGATTGTTGCGGATATTGCAAAAGAAGCTGAAGCTTTATTGAGGGACCGCGAACAATTGCCAGGGGTAATCATTGTTTCCAAAGAAGGCTGGAATGAAGGTGTACTAGGTATTGTTGCTTCCAAACTTGTCCGGTTATTTGGCAGACCTGCGATTGTACTGGCTGAGAAATCAGACGGTACATTAAAAGGCTCTGCAAGAAGCATTCCTGCATTCGATCTGTTTGAGGCATGCATGAGCATTCGAGAACTGTTTGAAGGCTTTGGTGGACATGCACAGGCTGCAGGCATGACGTTCAAAAAAGAAAATCGAGCTCAAATTGAATCTTATTTAGATACATGGATACATGAGCGACTTGGTGAAGATGATTTTAAAGAAGAACTTGTTATTTCAGGTGAACTCTCATTTGATGAAATTGATGAAAATCTTGTTCATGAATTAACTGCACTAAGGCCTTTCGGTATGAAAAACCCAAAACCGCTGTTTCTTTTTCGAGAAGTGCCAAAGGATAAACGTCTTCTTGGAAATATGAATAAGCATTTAAAGCTCCAATTTGCAAAAGATAAGCACATGCTTGAAGGCATTGGATTCGGAATGGGAGAGCTTTCACCTTTGATTGCTTCTGAGTCCCCGGTTTCTGTTGTTGGAGAGCTCGGTATTAATGAATGGAACGGATTTAGAAAAGTGCAGATCGTCATGAAGGATATTCGAGTTGATACATGGCAGTTGTTTGATTGCCGTGGCAAAAATGTTAAAGCCGAAATGGATGATATTTCAGCAGAAACTAGTCTGGCAATTGCAACGGAGCATAGTATTCCAAAAGATTTCTCGAATGTTTTTACTTATAAGGACGCTTTAGAGCATACTGGTACGGTTCAGGCACTTTATTTATATAACTTGCCTAAGCATTTACAAGACTTGAAGTCAGTCGTTGATCATTTCCAGCCAAACCGTATTTATGCATGTTTTCATATTGTTGAAAGTGCTTATTTGTCAGGTTTCCCACCGCGAGATGCCTTTAAATGGTTTTATGGGTATGTACTTAAAAAGGGAGAAGTTGATTTGAAACAAGAGCTTTCCTTATTGATTAAGCATAAAGAATGGACGAAAGATTGGATTGTATTCATGGCATCCGTTTTCCGTGATTTGAATTTCATTGAGATCAATAACAGTATCATTCGTCCATTACCAGACCCTGCGAAGAAACCATTGGATGAGTCTAAGGTGTATCAGGAGCGACTGGAACAGATTGAAGTTGAGAAAACATTATATTACGGTAATTATACAGAGTTGAAAAACTGGTTTATTGAAAATTGTAATCTTGCTGAGGAGCAAGCGGAGAGGAAGTTCGTATATGGACTATAAAAAATACGTTGAAATTGTACAGGATTGGCCAAAAGAAGGTGTTGAATTCAAGGATATTACTCCTTTGATGAATGATGGAAAGGCATTTCGCAGTTCAGTAGATGAGATTGTTAAATACGCACGAGATAAGGAAATTGATCTTATTGTTGGTCCTGAAGCACGTGGTTTTATCGTTGGCTGCCCGGTATCCTACGCTTTAGAAATCGGGTTTGTACCTGTTCGTAAAGAAGGCAAGCTGCCACGCGAGGTAATTAAAGTGAATTACGGACTTGAATATGGAGAAAATGTTCTTACTTTGCATAAAGATGCTGTGAAGCCTGGGCAACGTGTTTTAATTACGGATGATTTGCTTGCAACAGGTGGTACGATTGAAGCGACAATTAAGCTTGTTGAGGAACTTGGTGGAATTGTTGTAGGATGTGCGTTCTTGATTGAGTTAAGCTATTTGGACGGACGTTCAAAGCTTGGAGGACACGACGTACTTGCGCTAATGACTTATTAAAGATTATTGGATAGTTTAGAAATAATGGGAACGGAACCGAACAGTAGATTGACGTGTTCCGTTTTCCAAGACATTCATGCAAGGAAAAGGGTGATGATATGGCGAAGGAAATTGTAATGACATCAGAAGAAGTAATTGAAGAAGCAGGTGCTTATCTGTCGCAGGATGATACAGATTTCATTCGCCGCGCATATAAATTTGCTGAATATGCGCACAGAGAGCAGTATCGTAAATCCGGTGAAGCTTATATTGTGCACCCAATACAAGTCGCTGGGATCTTAGTTGGCATGAAGATGGATGCAGAAACAATTGCCGGCGGATTCTTGCATGATGTTGTAGAAGATACAGAAATAACAATCGAGGAAATTGAAGAAGCATTTAACCGTGAAGTCGCCATGCTTGTTGATGGTGTTACGAAACTTGGTAAAATAAAATATAAATCAAAAGAAGTGCAGCAAGCTGAGAACCATAGGAAAATGTTTGTTGCAATGGCGAAAGACATTCGTGTCATTTTGATCAAGCTAGCTGATAGATTGCATAATATGCGTACGCTTAAGCATTTACGTCCGGATAAGCAACGCAGAATTGCAAATGAAACGCTTGAAATTTTTGCGCCGCTTGCTCACCGATTAGGTATGAGTGCAATTAAATGGGAACTTGAAGATACGGCACTTCGCTATCTCAATCCGCAGCAATATTATCGTATTGTTCATTTGATGAAACAAAAACGTGCAGAACGTGAAGAATATATCGATTCCGTTATTGGTAATATCACGAATGAATTGAATGATGTGGAAATTGCTGCAGATATTTATGGACGTCCTAAGCATCTGTACAGTATTTACCGCAAGATGTCAAAGCAAAGTAAGCAGTTCAATGAAATTTATGATTTACTCGCCGTCCGTGTGCTCGTAAATAGCATTAAAGATTGCTATGCAGTTCTTGGGATTATTCATACACTTTGGAAGCCAATGCCAGGGCGATTCAAGGATTATATTGCTATGCCAAAGCCTAACTTATATCAGAGTTTGCATACAACGGTTATCGGCCCAAAGGGTGAACCGCTGGAAGTTCAGATCCGTACAAAAGAAATGCATGAAATAGCAGAGTACGGAATTGCCGCACACTGGGCTTATAAAGAAGGAAAACAGGTTGCGAAGGGCAAAGATTCCTTTGAAGAGAAATTGACTTGGTTCAAGGAAATTCTTGATTGGCAAAACGAAACGAGTGATGCTGAAGAATTTATGGAATCATTGAAAATGGATCTTTTCTCCGACATGGTTTATGTCTTTACGCCAAATGGGGATGTCGTTGAATTGCCGTCTGGTTCTGTACCACTTGATTTTGCTTATAAAATCCATACAGAGATTGGCAATAAGACCATTGGTTCTAAAGTAAATGGTAAAATGGCCGCACTTGATTACAAGCTAAAAACAGGCGATATTGTTGATATGATGACATCAAAGCATTCTTATGGACCTTCGCAGGATTGGCTTAAATTGACTCAAACTTCCCAAGCGAAGAATAAAATCCGCCAATTTTTCAAGAAGCAAAAGCGTGAAGAGAATATTGCCAAGGGAAAAGAACTTGTAGATAAAGAAATTCGCGCTGATGGCGTTGAACCTAAAGAAGTAATGACGTCTGATAATATAAAAATGGTTCTTGATAAATTTAATTTCTCGACAATTGATGATTTATACGCAGCTGCAGGCTATCAAGGAATATCAGCCGCACTTGTTGCCACGCGTCTAACGGAGAAGGTTCGCAAGACAAAGGAAAAAGAACAGCTTGCTGAGCGTGTCTTGGAAGAGTCCAAACAGGAACCAACGAAACAGCAGCGCCGCTCTGACAACCGTAAAGATTCCGGAGTTATAGTAGAGGGCGTAGACAACTTGCTCGTTCGCCTTGCGAAATGCTGTAATCCGGTACCTGGTGATGACATTGTCGGTTATATTACAAAGGGTAGAGGTGTATCTGTGCACCGCGCAGACTGTCCAAATGTGAAGCCGGAAGATGATGATGAAAGATTCCTTTCAGTCAGATGGAAAAACAATGAAACGAATACGAAGCAGTATCACCTTGATCTTGAGATTACCGGATTTAATAGACGAGGCATGCTGAATGAAGTCCTGCAAGGTGTTAACGAAATGAAAACGACAATTACCCAGATCAATGGACGTACAGATCGTAATAAACAGGCGATTATTCATATTACTGTCCTGATTAATAATACACAACATCTACGAAAGATTGTCGAACATTTGAAGCAAATTAAGGATGTTTATACTGTACGCAGATCATTGCAATAAGGCTGTAGGGAGGGATTCCAATGAGAATTGTAATCCAAAGATCAAAGAAAGCTCACGTCGAGGTGGAGAAGGAAACGATTGGTTCCATTGAAAGTGGGCTCGTTATCCTTGTCGGTGTGACACATGATGATACTGAGGAAGACGCTAAGTATCTTGCCCAAAAATGTATGAACTTGCGCATTTTTGAAGACGAAGCGGGCAAAATGAACTTATCGCTTAAAGATGCTGGTGGTCAAGTGCTTTCTGTTTCTCAATTCACATTGTACGGAGATACAAGAAAAGGTAGAAGACCAAGCTTCGTTCATGCAGCCAAGCCTGATGAAGCAGATCGGCTTTACGAGTTGTTTAATTCGGAGTTAGCTCAGGAAGGAATACATGTCTCCAAAGGCCAATTCGGTGCTAACATGCAAGTCCATCTAATTAACGATGGTCCTGTTACTTTCATACTCGATAGCAAAGACCGCTAGAATCCGTTTCAGTGCTTGACAGTCGATAATGAACCGCATAAGATATTAGAGAGCAAAACTTATATAACAACAGCCGTCTAACGGAAATAGTAACCGAATGCTTATCGATTAGAGAGAAAATGCCCTGGGCTGAAAGTATTTTCCGCAAAAGGCTTCGGTGAAAGACATTCCATAGGCTCCATCCCGAACTGATAAGTAGGTTTGGACGTTTTGCAGGCGTTAACTGTGAAGAGCGGATATGCAATATTTGCATATCAATTAGGGTGGCATCGCGGGTGAATTCTCGTCCCTTTATTTTGGGGAGGGGATTTTTTGCGTTTTCACGGAATTTACATAATGATCATAGCGAAAGAGAGGGATTGTAATGAGCATTAAAGCACCCCGTGGCACAGTTGATCTGTTGCCAGCAGATACAGCCAAATGGCAATTTGCAGAAGAAACAATTAAGGACATTGCGAAGCGCTTCAATTATAAGGAAATTCGGACTCCAATCTTTGAACATACTGAATTATTTCAGCGTGGTGTTGGCGATACCACGGATATCGTTCAGAAGGAAATGTATACGTTTAAGGATCGTGGTGACCGGAGTATTACCTTGCGCCCAGAAGGAACGGCAGCTGTCGTACGTGCCTATGTAGAGAATAAATTGTACGGAGATCCTATACAACCGACGAAGCTTTTCTACTTCGGTCCAATGTTCCGTTATGAGCGTCCACAACAGGGGAGAATGCGCCAGCTAAATCAGTTTGGTGTTGAAGTTCTTGGCAGCGATGATCCAGCAGTGGATGCAGAAGTCATTAGCCTTGCGCTATCATGCTATCGCGAACTTGGATTAAAATCTTTAAAAATTGTTCTGAATTCACTTGGAGACTTGGAAAGCAGACAGCAGTATCGCGCCGCGTTGGTCGAGCACTTCACACCGCATAAAGAAGAGCTTTGTGCAGATTGCCAATCAAGACTTGAACAGAATCCAATGCGAATTCTTGATTGCAAGAAGGATCGCGAACATCCAGCAATGAAGTCTGCACCATCCATTTTGGATTATTTGAATGAAGCATCACGTACTTATTTCGAAAAAGTAAAACAATACCTTGATTTGATGGAGATTCCTTATGTCATCGATTCAAATCTTGTCCGGGGACTAGATTACTATAACCATACGGCATTTGAAGTGATGAGTGAGGCTGAAGGTTTCGGTGCGATCACTACACTTGCAGGTGGTGGACGTTACAACGGGCTTGCTAAGGATATTGGCGGACCTGAAACACCAGGCATCGGATTTGCAATGGGCTTTGAGCGCTTATTAATGGCGTTAGAAGCTGAAAATATTGAATTGCCAATCGAAAATGCGCTTGATGTCTTCATTGCAACAATGGGAGACCGAGCTGAAGTAGAAGCGGTTAGAATTACAGACCAGCTTCGCAGAGCAGGAATTCAAGTTGATAAAGATTACCAAGGTCGTAAAATGAAAGGCCAATTTAAAGCAGCTGATCGTGTTCATGCCAAATATGTTCTTGTTCTTGGTGACGATGAATTGGACAAGCAGACAATTAATGTAAAGTCCATGTCGGATGGCACGCAATCAGAAATCGCAATCAATGAATTGGTATCTTATATGAAACAGCAATTGGGAGGAAAAGAATAATGACAAAACGAATTCATGCAGGAACTTTGCGCGAAGCAAATGTTGGTGAAAAAGCAACAGTAAAAGGCTGGGTTAACAAGCGTCGTGACCTCGGTGGATTGATTTTCATTGATTTAAGAGATCGTTCGGGTATTGTCCAAGTTGTCTTCAATCCAGAGCGTTCCGCAGAAGCACTTGAAATCGCGGACAGTGTACGTACAGAATATGTAGTTGAAATTACAGGTGAAGTTGTTAAGCGCGACCCTGATACGTACAACCCGCTTCTTGAAACAGGTACGATCGAGATTATGGCGGATGAAATTAATATTTTGAATAAATCCAAGACAACACCTTTCCAAATTGATGGTCATTCAGAGGTTTCTGAAGATATCCGCTTGAAGTATCGCTATTTGGACTTGCGCCGTAAGGAATTGCAAGACACATTTAAGTTGCGTCACCAAGTGACACAAGTTATTCGCAATTTCTTGAACGATGAACAGTTCATGGAAATGGAAACGCCAATTCTTACAAAAAGTACACCAGAAGGCGCTCGCGATTATCTTGTGCCAAGCCGTGTGAACAAAGGTGAATTCTATGCCCTTCCACAGTCGCCACAGTTATTCAAGCAGCTTCTAATGGTTAGTGGATTCGAAAAATATTATCAAATTGCTCGTTGTTTCCGTGATGAGGATCTTCGTGCAGACCGTCAACCAGAATTCACTCAGATTGATATTGAGACTTCATTCATGTCAGCTGATGAGATTATGGCGATGACTGAGAAAATGATCCAGCTTATTATGAAAGAAACGAAGAACGTGGATATTGAATTGCCACTTCCGCGTTTGCCATATCAAGAAGCAATGGATCGATTCGGTTCGGATAAGCCAGATACACGCTTTGGTCTTGAATTGATTGATATTAAAGAAGTTGTTGCTAATACTGAATTTAAAGTATTCAAAGCAGCAATTGACAATGGTGGGAAAGTTGCGCTACTTAATGTAAAAGGCGGGGCTGAGAAGTTCTCTAGAAAAGAAATTGATGGATTGACTGATTTTGCGAAGATCTATGGAGCAAAAGGTCTTGCATGGGTTAAAGTTGAAAACGGTGAGATGGCTGGTCCGATTGTGAAGTTCCTTTCTGAAGATGAACAAAAAGGACTTGTTGAATGTGCTGGTGCTGAAAATGGGGATCTACTTTTGTTCGGTGCAGACAAAGCATCTGTTGTTTATGACACGTTGGGTGCGCTTCGTGTCAAGTTAGGTAAAGATCTTAACTTAATTGACGAAAGCAAATTTAATTTCCTATGGGTAACAGACTGGCCACTTCTTGAATATGATGAAACATTGAAACGTTACACAGCTGCACACCATCCGTTTACAATGCCAATTGAAGCGGATATCGAAAAGCTTGCTGAAGACCCGGGCAGTGTACTTGCTAATGCTTATGATATCGTTTTAAATGGTTATGAGCTTGGCGGCGGTTCATTGCGTATTTACAAGCGTGAGCAACAAGATCAAATGTTTAAAGCACTTGGCTTCTCAGAGGAAGAAGCAGAGTCACAGTTTGGTTTCCTCTTGGATGCTTTGGAGTTTGGTGCGCCACCACATGGAGGTATTGCTTTAGGTCTCGATCGTATTATCATGCTTCTCGCAGGCAGAAGTAACTTGCGTGATACAATCCTATTCCCGAAAACATCTTCAGCAGCAGATCTAATGACAGAAGCTCCAAGCACTGTATCAGAAGCTCAGCTTGAAGAACTTGCGCTCGAATTGGATCTTCCAGAAGAAGACTAAATGTCGAATGCTGGTGGGAATTGGTGGAGTCTTACCGATTGAAATCGTTAACCTGCCATGCTAGAATATAAATATAAGTAAAGCAATCCTGATGTGTACGTTCTCCAAATTAGTTTTGACCGAACACTCTTTGATACGGGAGCCCGACTGAGTTTTCGTGTTGCGAGCATGCCTCGTAAGCTGAGGAAGTTCAACATACACGAAGCTGGGCACCCACCTGCTAAGTGCGGGATCAAAACGGAGATAGGACGGCACAATCGGGATTGTTTTCATTTCCTGAAAATATTTAACCCCGGTACTCAAATCTTTGAGTACCGGGGTTTTTAAATGCTTAATTTGAATTTTGGGCGACTTGCTGAAGATTTCCATTCTGGTCCATTCTGAATTCGGGTTGTCCATTTGATTCTTCTTCATAAACAGCCATTTTACGCGCTCTGTCCATAATTCTTATAAAGGCATTATAGTCTTCCTGGATTGTAGAAAGTTGTTGTTTAGTATTCGTAAGTTCTCGTTCTAGCATTTCAATTTCACTTGTAAACTGTTGTTTTTCCTGTTCCAGTAACTCTATTTGTTTCGTAGTGTTTCTGCAGATTGTACCTTCAGCTTTCAGATTCATCAAATAACTGATGACATCATCAATGTCTAATTCGTGGTTGTATTGTTCATCTGTCATAGAAGGCGCTTCTGATTGAAAATATTCACTCTCGAATTGAGTAGCGGCAGAAATCGTTGGAGCAGAAATTGCTACGATTGGTGTTTGTCTCTCCATTTGTGCGAGAGCACGCTTCTTTTCCTTGCGTTGTCGTTTTGCCATATCTATCGCTGAAATATATTTCTGACGGATTTCAGCATTCCAGCGAAAACCGCAAGCTGCTGATGTGCGGTTTAAATGATCGCCAACCTCATCAAAAGCTTTAAGTTGTGTGCTACCTTCGCGAATATGACGCAGAACCGTTTCTGCAAGCAGTAAATCATCCTCGTGTGACCATGCATCTTGTCTTACCTTTACCATTGTCATAAGCATCTCCTTCATCTTCCATTCTATATAGTAGATTGGCCTTTTGATTATTATGGCCGCTGTTCATCCTAACTACATTGTCACCAGAAGAAGAGATGAATATACCAAATGAATACTATTTTTTATTTTTGCTTGTTTTCTCATAGACTTGTTTCAATGCTTGTTCAAATTTACCAGTATCTTTTGGTTTATAGTACTGCTTCTTTCTAAGAGAGTCGGGCAAGTATTGCTGATCAACCCAGGCTCCTGGATGATTGTGCGGATATTGATATTCCGTTCCACGACCGAGCTTGGCAGCACCTTTGTAGTGCGCATCTTTTAAATGAGCAGGAATTTCACCGCTGCGCCCATGTCGAATATCTGTAAGTGCTGCATCTAGGGCTTTGTAGGCTGTATTTGACTTTGGAGAAAGGGCAAGCTCAACAATGGCAACAGAGAGCGGAATTCTAGCTTCGGGGAAACCGACTCGTTCAGCTGCTTGAACAGCTGCAATTGCACGTGGTCCAGCCTGTGGATTTGCTAAGCCGATATCTTCATAAGCTGTTACAATCATGCGACGTGCTATACTATCTAGATCGCCAGCTTCTATTAATCTTCCCAAATAATGTAGCGCGGCATCAACGTCTGAACCCCGTATAGATTTCTGGAAGGCAGAAAGCACGTCATAATGCGCATCCCCATCTTTATCATGTGAGAAGCTTTTCTTTTGCATACATTCTTCAGCCGTTTCCAAATCAATCTGAATCACGCCGTTCACATCAACTGGCGTGGAGGCAACTGCCAACTCCAGACCGTTTAAAGCAGAGCGCAAATCTCCGCTTGCACTCCCTGCAAAATGTTTAAGGGCATCTTCTGATATAGCAATCTTCTCATTGCCATAACCTTTTTCCGGATCATTAAGAGCCCGATTAAGTGCCAATGCAATATTATCTGAAGTTAGTGCATGAAGTTCGAATAAATGGCAACGGCTGCGAATCGCTGGATTGATAGCATGATAAGGGTTACTCGTTGTACAGCCAATCAGCGTAATTAGATTGCTTTCGAGATAGGGAAGTAGAAAATCCTGTTTTGCTTTATCAAGACGATGTACTTCATCAAGAATCAGTACGAGGCCGCCTTGCATTTTAGCCTCTTCAACTGCAATTTCCATATCTTTCTTTTTATCTGTTACAGCATTCATTAGTTTCATGGGTAATTTCAGACTTTTTGTAAGTGCCATTGCAAGGGATGTTTTTCCTGTGCCAGGAGGGCCGAACAGAATCATAGAAGCGAGTTGCTCTGCATCGACCATGCGAGAGAGAATTTTTCCTTTGCCAGCAAGGTGTTCTTGCCCAATAACATCTTCAATATGTGATGGACGCATACGATATGCGAGTGGTTGTCTTTTCATAGGATCATTCCTTTTAACGTAACTAGAATATAATAACAAGCGTAATTCATTTTGTGGAAAATGCAAGGCAGAGACGTTCGTGATATAATAAAGAATGGTATGTAAACATGTAACAAGGTCATTATGGACCTGTTAACAAAACTAGAGGTGTAACGATGAAAATTTCTACTAAAGGCAGATATGGCCTTACAATTATGATTGAACTAGCACGGAAGTTTGGCAACGGCCCGACTTCATTGAAAGTAATCGCAAGAGAAAACGATTTGTCAGAGCATTACTTAGAGCAGCTTGCTGCGCCGCTTCGAAATGCTGGACTTATTCGGAGTATTCGTGGTGCTTATGGCGGTTATGTGCTCGCCAAAGACCCGAAAGAAATTACATCTGGTGACATTATTAGAGTTCTTGAAGGGCCGATCACACCTGTGGAAGGCATTGAGAATGAAGAGCCGGCAAAACAGGCTTTATGGATGCGTGTAAGAGACGCAGTTAAGGATGTTCTTGATACGACAACACTTGATGATCTTGTTCATTATGATGAAGATGAGCCAAGAGAATCGTATATGTTCTATATTTAATTACGAATCTACAACAGGGGATGTATTCAAATGGAATCAATTTATCTTGACCAT
>Ga0153999_1000377_pt1 | contig 20093 bp, 17 predicted proteins | sample TSNC083MetaG_FD_104675 | JGI IMG/M metagenome (GOLD analysis project Ga0153999, IMG submission 104675) | Attine ant fungus gardens microbial communities from North Carolina, USA - TSNC083 MetaG | ecosystem: Host-associated > Fungi > Mycelium > Unclassified | place: USA: North Carolina, Lumber... | reverse complement strand
GCCGAGTTTCCACAGTTCTCTGTTTACTTCTTTCATATAGGAACCGACCCGTTCGCGGATCGCCCCGAAGTAGTGATCCTCAAGCTCCTGCCCCTTCGGCGGCATGGCGCCAAACAGAGTCCGTCCGGCATAGATCAGGTCTTTTCTTTGTAAATATTTCGCCCGGTCAACCAGAAAGTATTCCTGTTCCGGCCCCACCGACGGTACTACCCGTTTCGCCGTTGTATTGCCGAACAGCCGCAGGATTCTTAATGACTGTTCGTTAATCGCCTGCATCGAACGCAGCAGCGGGGTTTTCTGATCCAGCGCCTCCCCCTTATAGGAACAGAATGCCGTCGGGATATATAAGGTGACACCAATTGCATCTTCTCTTAAAAACGCCGGAGAAGTACAGTCCCACGCCGTGTATCCCCGCGCCTCAAATGTTGCTCTAAGGCCGCCCGACGGAAACGAGGATGCATCCGGCTCGCCTTTAATCAGTTCTTTACCGGAAAACTCCATAATCACCTTACCCTCGGCATTAGGAACAGAAATAAAGGAATCATGCTTCTCCGCGGTAACTCCGGTCAGCGGCTGGAACCAATGGGTGTAATGTGTTGCACCTCTTTCAATCGCCCAATCCTTCATCGCATGAGCTACCACATCTGCAATCGACGGATCCAACTCCGCACCGTTTTCGATTGTTTTTTTCATTTTTTTAAATATGCTTTTCGGCAGCCGTTCTCTCATCACCGTCTCATTAAATACATTTTTACCGAACATCTCGGCTATCTTTACCATCTCGCTCATAAATCTCCCTTTCCTCTCCTCTGGTTTTTCAATCCAAGTCCCAAAAAAAACGGTGCCCTTCCTGCAGGAAGAACACCGTTGTTCTTTATTAAGATATACTAACACCTTTTAAATTGCAAGTGTTTTTTTAGAATTCTATCGTTTTCTGCTATTTGCACAATTTATCATCAATATCGCTGCTTTTTTATGCTTTTCCAACAGAACCGAATAATTCCATCTTCTCTTTTACCGTTGCTTTAATCGCTTCCGTTCCCGGTGCCAGAAGCTTTCTCGGATCAAAACCTTTTCCTTCCAGATCTTTGCCCGCTTCGATGTATTTACGCGTACCGTCAGCAAAGGAAAGCTGGCATTCCGTGTTCACATTGATCTTAGCAACACCCAGACTGATTGCTTTTTTTATCATATCTGCCGGAATTCCGGTACCGCCATGCAGAACCAACGGCATCTCACCGGTTTTCTCCTGGATTGCCGCCAATGTTTCAAAGCTCAGTCCCTTCCAGTTGGCCGGATATTTTCCATGAATATTGCCGATTCCGGCCGCCAGAAAATCAATTCCCAGATCAGCAACCGCCTTACATTCATCCGGATCCGCACATTCACCGGCACCAACCACGCCGTCTTCCTCACCGCCGATAGAGCCAACCTCTGCTTCCAGGGAAATGCCTTTTTCATGGCAGATATCAACCAGCGCTCTGGTTTTTTCGATGTTTACTTCTATCGGATCATGAGAACCATCGAACATTACGGAAGAAAAACCTGCTTCCATGCATTTTAAGCATCCATCGTAGCTTCCATGATCCAGATGAAGCGCAACCGGTACGGTAATACCCATATCCTTCATCATGCCGTTCACCATGCCGGTTACGGCATGATAGCCTGTCATATATTTGCCCGCGCCTTCTGATACCCCAAGGATCACCGGCGATTTCAGTTCTTCTGCAACGGCCAGAACGGCCTTGGTCCACTCCAGATTGTTAATGTTAAATTGACCTACTGCATAGTGCCCTGCTTTTGCTTTTTTCAGCATTTCTGTTGCGGATACTAACATAATTAAAATCCTCCATTTCATGATTGATTCGTTAACGTTTTATCATGCCTGTTCTCATTATAATACATTTTACTGTTTTTGGAAACCCAAAATTTCAGCTACAATATCTTTCATTTCACCAATCTGGCATTCACGGGTATGCCGGACCGGAGCATCGTAAAGCTCCTCTACCGCCTTCGGAATATCAACGCCGGATACCTTATAGAGCTCTTCTATAACCGCAAATTCGTCTTTTTGACCCTGATCGCCAGACAGTGCCTCCATCACACTGCGGGGAAATTTATACGGACTGGCTGTCGATGCAATCACTGTGGGTGTCACATCCTTAGTCCCGGCCTGATACTGCCGGTACACCGCGGCTGCCACACCGGTATGGGGATCCATCAGATAACCGCTGCCCCGGAAGATCTCCCTGATCGCTTCAGCACCCTCCGACTCGGCCGCATAACCACCGGAAAAATCCTTCATCCGGTCACGCATTCCGGCGGTAATGGTATAGACGCCCTCCTCATTCAGTTCCTGCATCAGGCGCGCATTTTCTGCGGCGTCACATCCGGTACTCAGATAAATCAGCCGTTCCAGATTGCTGGAAATTAATATATCCATGGACGGAGAACTGGTCAGGATAAACTCCCGGTTTTTGTCATAAATACCGGTCTTGAAAAAATCAAACAACACTTTATTATCATTAGAGGCACAGATCAGCGTCCGGATCGGCACACCCATCTGCTTGGCAAAATATGCGGCAAGGATATTGCCGAAATTTCCGGTCGGCACGGTAACGTTAATCGGATCGCCGTCCTTAATCTCACCGTTTCGAAGCAGCTTCGCATACGCATAGACATAATATACAACCTGCGGTACCAGTCTGCCGATATTAATTGAATTTGCGGAGGACAATTGGAAACCCTTCGCTGCCAATTCGCCGGCAAAATCTTTATCATTAAAAATAGCCTTTACCCCCGCCTGGGCATCATCAAAGTTACCGTGGATAGCCACAACGCTTGTATTATCACCTTTCTGGGTAACCATCTGCAGCTCCTGGATCCTGCTGACGCCGCCCTGGGGATAAAATACCACAATGCGGGTTCCGGGCACATCCGCAAAGCCTGCCATCGCCGCTTTCCCGGTATCGCCGGAGGTGGCGGTCAGGATGACAATCTCTTTCGTCACCTTATTTTTCTCTGCCGAAGTAGTCATTAAATATGGCAGGATGGACAGCGCCATATCTTTAAACGCAATCGTACTGCCGTGGAATAATTCCAGATAATAAGCACCCTCCGCCTTTACCAGCGGCGCGATTTCCCCGGTATCAAACTTGCTGTCATATGCCGAGTTAATACAGTATCGTAGCTCCGCCTCTGTAAAATCCGTAAAAAACAGTTTCATGACCTGATAAGCCGTTTCCTGATACGTCATCGCTGCAAGCTGTTCCATCGGCACATCCAGCCGGGGAATCTCAGTTGGCATAAAAAGGCCGCCGTCACATGCCAGTCCTTTTAAGATTGCCTGTGATGCTGTCAGACCCTTAACTGAGCCTCTAGTACTTTGATAGGATAAACTCATTAATATGTTTCCTTTCTGCCGCATTTTTGTTGATTGTAGCACAATTTTATTGGGTACGCAAGTATCGGATATAAGGATTATCTTCCTTCTCCACAATCGAATTGCTGTATTGAAAACAATATTTATATTGTTAAATTTTGGTAAAACTATTGACTTTTTAATTTAAATGAAATATAATGCAGAAAAGCAACACAAATAAATGCGTGAGCAAAGACGCTCAGGTCAACCCTTAGAAAACAAGGGAAAGTTCTGAAGTCTTTTTTTTATACTAAAATAATCTGTTGTTGATGGAAAGGTGGTAGAAAATATGATTAAAGTCGAGAATCTGAAGAAGAATTTTGGCAGTCTTGAGGTATTAAAGGATATAAACTTAACCGTAGGTGAGGGCGAAAAGCTGGTTATCATCGGTCCGTCCGGCAGCGGCAAAAGCACTCTGATCCGGTGTATCAATTATCTGGAGGAGCCGACGTCAGGAGAAGTATATATCAATGATCAGCTTCTGACCAAAAAAAACCGGGGTGAGATGGCAAGGAATTACTCTTCGATGGTATTCCAGCAATTCAATCTCTATCCTCACATGACCGTGCTGCAAAACCTCACCCTTGCACCAATTAAGCTGCAGAAGGTTTCTAAAAAAGAAGCAGAAGAAGATGCCATGAAATATCTGGAGCGGGTCGGTCTGGCCGATAAAGCCGACAGCTATCCGCAGAATTTATCGGGCGGCCAGCAGCAGCGGGTGGCAATTGCCCGGGCTCTCTGCACCAAACAGAAACTGATCCTGTTTGACGAGCCGACCAGTGCTCTTGACCCGGAGATGGTTCAGGAAGTTTTGGATGTTATGGTCGGGCTTTCTCAGGAAAATATCACAATGGTATGCGTAACACACGAAATGGGCTTTGCCAGACAGGTTGCCGACCGCGTCATTTTCATGGATGACGGCACAATTGTCGAAGAAGGAACGCCGGAGCATTTCTTCACCAATCCCGAAAATGAACGAACCAAAGCATTTTTAAGTAAAATCCTGCACTGAGTGTCATATAATTACTTAGCTAACCAGGGCTTTGCCCTTGATAGTTAGATCGTTTAAAATGAGGAGGAAACAAATTATGAAAAGATTTAAAACCAGTACATTTCTGATGGCCGCTGCCATGACGGCCGCCGTCGCACTGACCGGCTGCGCCGGTTCATCCGATTCCGGCAATACTAAGGCCGCTGATACGACAGCTGCCGCTGAGGCTGATACAACCGCCGATACAACTGCCGATTCTTCAAGTGATACCGGTTCCGGAGAGACCGCTGCCGATGTCCAAAAAATCATTGATAGCGGCATCTTAAAAGTAGGCACTAAGATTGATGTGCCGAAGTTTGGCCTGCAGAATACCGGGACCGGTGAAATGGAAGGTTTGGAAATTGATCTGGCGTATGAAATTGCCGGTAAGATTTTTGACTGTACCGCTGCTGAGGCAAAAGAAAAGAAGCTGGTATCCTTCCAGGGTGTTACTGCTAAAACCAGAGGACCGCTGCTGGATAACGGCGAAGTTGATCTGGTCATCGCAACCTATACGATCACTCCCGAACGGAAAGAAACCTGGAACTTCTCGACTCCATACTACACCGATGCTGTTGGTTTGATGGTGCTTAAGGATTCCGGAATTACGGCCATTGAGGATCTGGACGGTAAAATTATCGGTGTTTCCCAGGGTTCTACTACTAAAGAAGGATTTAAGGCTTATGTGGCGGAAAAAGGCCTGAATGTGAATCCGGATTTTGAAGAATTTGACGGCTATCCGTCTCTTGCCGCCGCCCTGGCCGCAAAAAATATCGACGTTTTCTCCGTAGACCGGGCCATCCTTGCCGGATATAACGACGACACCACGATGATACTGGAAGACCGTTTTGCCGAACAGGAATACGGGGTTGCTTCCAAGCTTGACAATAAGGGTCTGGCCGAACTGGTCGATGGTGTAGTTACCGACTTAATAAACTCCGGAACTATGGATACCATGCTGAAAGATTGGGGAATTGAATAATCTATGATTAAGGACTTGTTAAATGTAAAACGCTGGGAGGCTTTCCTTGATGTTCTCCCCACGCAGTACATACCAGGTTTTATCATGACACTAAAAGTAGCGCTGGCAGGCCTTCTGCTGGCGCTCGTTCTTGGTATCATATTTGGTATGTTCTCCTCTTCTAAACTAAACATATTTAAATTCATATCAAGGGTTTATGTGGAATTTTTTCAGAATACACCACTGGTTGTGCAGGTCTTTTTTTATTATGCCTGTCTGCCGTACCTGATCGGCGGAAGAGTTCCCAAGTTTACACTGGGTGTGATTGGTGTAGGGATTTACCATGGTGCATATATTTCTGAAGTTATCCGTACCGGCATCGAGGCCGTTCCGGTGGGTCAGTTTGACGCCGCCTATTCCCAGGGTTTTAGTTACCTGCAGACAATGCGCTATATTATTTTACCCCAGACAATGAAAATGATTCTCCCGCCGCTGACCAACCAGGCGCTTAACCTGGTTAAAAACACCTCGGTTCTTGCCATGGTGGCCGGCATGGATTTAATGTATTACGCGGATTCCTGGGGAAGTGACCGCGGCTTTTTTGTACAGGCATATCTGCCCTGTGCGCTGCTTTATTTTCTTATCTGTTTTCCGCTGGCCAGGCTGGCCAGATATCTGGAAATCCGGGCTAAAAGGACTCCGGTACCAAAGAATAAAAAGGAGGTGGCATAAATGGCTCAAATTCAACAAACCATTTTCACAGAAGCCAACTTCCTGTTTATGATGCAGGGACTTTTGCTGACTGTTTTGATCGCCGCTGTTACGATCATCCTAAGCCTGTTTTTCGGTACAATTATGGCTATGATCCGTCATTTCTGCACCGGAAAGCTGACAATTCTCTCATGGCTTTCCGGCGCCTATATCGAGTTTTTCCGATGTACCCCAAACATATTATGGATTCTCTGGATTCGCTTTACCATGCAGGGCAACCCTACCGTCAAAGCAATTTTTGCCTTTACGTTGTTTACCTCGGCGGTAGTGGCAGAAATTGTCCGTGGTGGTTTAAACGGCATTCCAAAAGGACAGTTTGAAGGCGCTGCATCCCAGGGCTTCAGCTTCTGGCAGACGATGTTTTATATTGTCCTGCCCCAGACTTATAAGAGTATCGTACCAGCCATGCTGTCCCAGATGATTACGGTGATAAAAGATACTTCATTCCTGAAAGCAGTAGACATTGCCGAGTTTATGAGAAACAGTTCGGTTGTTATGGGACAGCTTAGAACCTCCGGGGATATTATTACGCTGTACGCCTTCATTGCTCTCGTTTACTTTATTATTTGCTTCTCACTTTCCTGCTTAGTCAGAAGTTTTCAGCAAAAAGTTAGGTCTTCCTAGAGCGTGTTTGAAAAATCATTCCCGCAAGCTGCACACCCCACTTCGCGGTATATTTGCGCCAAATTGTGACATACAGCTTGCGAAAAGCATTTTTCAAACACGCTCTAGTCTTTTCGTTTCTTGCGCATTTCTCTCATCTGCGCTATACTGGATAAGACGAATTTCGACAAATACCCGAAAGGACCGCTGTGATGTATTCATATCCCTGGTATTATTGGATTGCTTTTTTCTATATCTATTGTTTTATTGGCTGGGTTTTTGAATCGACTTATGTTTCCCTTAAAGAAAAAAAACTTATTAACCGGGGGTTTCTCCGGCTGCCTATACTCCCGCTGTATGGAACGGGAGCATTAATGATGCTCTGGCTGGCACTGCCGGTCAAGGATAATCTGGTTCTGGTATTCTGCACTGGCGTCGTTGCCGCAACCGTCCTGGAGTATGCCACCGGCTATCTCATGGAGCTTCTTTTTAAAGTACGTTACTGGGACTACAGTAACGCAAAATTGAATCTGCACGGATACATCTGCTTAACCTCTTCTCTGGCCTGGGGACTGTTAACCATACTTTTTACCCAGGTTGTACATCAAACAGTTCAGAGCCTGCTTCTGAGCCTGCCGGCGGCCGTTCTATTCGCTTTGCTCGGTATTATCAGTTTTATCTTTGTCGCTGACTGCATCCAATCCGTTAAAGCCGCTCTGGTTCTGGCACGGGCACTGGAAGCCATTACAAAAATCCGAATCGAGCTGGAAGAACTGCAGCTGCAGCTTGCCCTGCTGAAAGCCGAGACCAGCCAATATCTGAAGAGGCAGATAAAACGGGGACATCTGAAGGCAGCTTCCTACAGTTTTACGTCTGCAATCAGACAAAAACTGACGGCTCAGCTTGAGGAACTGACGGAAAAACGTCACACCATCCTCCGTTATTCCAATAATTACCTCAAAGGACTCCTTCGCGGCAACCCTACCGCCACATCCAACCGCTTTGCCGAAGCATTAAAAGAACTGCGGGAAGCCCTTATTAATAATCGATAGCTTATGATCGTGATCCCTCCATCGTCTGCCGGATAATGCTCTCCATGACCTCCTCGGTCAGCTGTCCCGGCACATACCCAAAGACATTGCCGTCCCGGTCAATCATAAAGGTGGTAGGATAGGAGGAAATCCCATAATTCATGAACTGTTCTCCCGTCGTATCCATCAGCACCGGATACGTATAACCGTTTTCTTCCATAAACGCTTTAATTCCTTCTTCCGATGTCTCACCGCCCAGATTGGGACTTGCCACGCCCAGAACAATCAGCGCATCATCTCCCTCCTGCGGGTATGTTTCATATATCTTCTGAATATCCGGCATTTCTGCCCGGCAGGGCGGGCACCAGGTCGCCCAGAAGTTCAGGAATACCGTTTTTCCTCTGTAATCGGAAAGTGTATGGGTGTTGCCGAACTGATCCTGTAAGGTAAAATCAACCGATGGCGGCAGGCCGGATGCTTTTGTTTCTTCCTGCGCGGCAGCCGTAGTTTCTGCTGCCGGTTCGGTATTTATTTCTGCCGGTGCCGTTTTTGGTTCGGCATTCTGCGGCTTCTCCAGGGTCAGCTCCGACAGGTAACCGGTGATGGCGTTCATTTTTCCGGTAAACATCATAATTCCCATCACCATCATTAAAACACCGCCGATTTGCGCCGTAAACCTGACTATATTACGGTGCTTTTTAAAAAGCTCAAGCAACTTTGTCGTAAATAGCCCAACGGCCAGAAAAGGCAGGACAAATCCCAGCGTATAGACACCTATCAGAGTAAATCCCAGCGCCGTTGTATTAGCCGATGCCGACATCAGCAGTACGCTTGCCAGCGCCGGACCGACGCAGGGGGTCCAGGCAAAGCTAAATGTAAAGCCCATCAGCAGGGCTGTCAGCGGCGATATTGCGAACCGCTGGGGCGCAAGCCGGAGACGGTGTTCATTTTCCAGTATTTTCGAAGTTCCAAAAATCCCCAGCTGATACAAGCCAAAGAAAAATACCAGGATGCCTCCAATTTTTGCGAACAACGCCTGATTTCCTTTAAAAAAACTTCCCAATGCAGAAAATCCAAATCCCAAAGCAAAAAATGCAAAACTAACTCCCAAAACAAAAAAAAGTGTATGTACAATCACCTTATGCTGCTGATAGACTACCTTTCCATTTTCCGTTTCCATCACCGTATTGCCGGACAAATAACCGATATAAAGCGGTATCAGCGGCAATACGCAGGGCGAGAAAAAGCTGAGTATCCCCTGCAGGAATACAGTAAGCATTGGCACACTTACATCTAATGACAGTCCCATATCTGTCCCCTCTCTTTTGTTTTTGAAATAATATTTTATTAAACCCCCAGAGACAGCTTTTCTGAGGGTTCATGGATTTAATATCAGACTTACAGTATCTTGTCGACCATTGCCATCAATGCCGCGCCAAGCGCTTCGGATTTTTCTTCCGCATCTTTAAGCGAAACACCCTTTACGCCATAATAAAACTTAATCTTCGGTTCCGTTCCGGACGGACGGATGCACAGCCAGGCATTGTCATTCATGTCATAGTACAACACATCGGAGGCCGGCAGGCCGGTCGGGGTTACTTCTCCGGTCGTCAGGTTCCTGACCGTATCCGCCTGATAATCCCGGGCAGACAATACCTGATAATCACCAACCTGAACCGGGGTATTATTCCGAAAGCTTTCCATAATCGACCGGATTTTAGCCAGCCCTTCAATACCGGAGAGACCGATTGCCTTTACATCATCTTTGTAATAACCATATTTTTCATACATTTCCACCATGGCATCCCACAGGGTCATTTTCTGGGTTTTATAATAGGCTGCTGCTTCACACAGTGCCACCGATGCGGATACGGCATCTTTATCCCGGGCATAGGTACCAATCAGACAGCCATAGCTTTCCTCCAAGCCGAACATATAATGCCCGGAACCGGTTTGTTCCGCTTTTAAAATCTGCTGGCCGATCCATTTAAACCCGGTCAGACATTCAACCAGTTTACACTGGTACGCTTCTGCCACCGCATCCACCAGATTGGTTGTGACAATGGATTTTACAACTTCTGCATCAGCCGGTATTTCATCCTTTTTAGCCTTCTGGCTCAGTATGTACTCACACAGGAGAGAACCGGACATATTCCCGGTCAGGGGTATGTAAGTTCCGGATGTATTATTCTTTACATACACGCCGAGCCTGTCCGCATCCGGGTCAGTCGCCAGCACCAGATCGGCGTCTTTTTCCTGCGCCAGCTTAAGCCCCAGCTCAAACGCCTCTTTGGCTTCCGGATTGGGGTAGCTCACCGTCGGAAAATTACCGTCCGGCAGTTCTTGCTCCGGCACCACATAGACATGATCAAAACCGATCTCCTTTAATACCCGGCGGACCGGGATATTACCGGTTCCATGCAGCGGTGTATAGACAACTTTAATATCGTCCTGCACCTGGCGGATCGCCTCCGAATTGACTACCTGTGCCTTTACCTCGGCGATGTACCGGTCATCAATTTCAGCACCAATTGTCTGGTACAGGCCGGCTTTTTCAGCCGCTTCGGCACTCATGGTTTTGACCGTTGATAAATCTTCAATGGCAAGAACTTCTTTTGTTACCCCCTTGTCATGCGGCGGGGTAAACTGCGCGCCATCCTCCCAGTATACTTTATAGCCGTTGTAGTCCGGCGGATTATGGCTGGCAGTCACATTGATTCCAGCTATACAGCCCAGCTCCCTGACTGCAAATGACAGCTCCGGGGTCGGGCGCAGCGATTCAAAACGGTAAGCCCGGATGCCATTGGCAGCGAGCGTACGCGCCGCTTCATCGGAAAACTCCGGCGACATCCGGCGGGAATCATAGGCAATTGCCACACCGCGGGCCGCCCCGCCCTGCTTAATAATATAGTTGGCCAGTCCCTGCGTCGCACGGCGAACCACATAAATGTTCATGCGGTTGATTCCGGCACCGATTATTCCCCGCAATCCGGCAGTACCAAATTCCAGATCCATATAGAACCGTTCTTTGATTTCGTTTTCATTCCCTTCAATGGCTTTCAATTCCGCTTTTGTTTCATCATCAAAATATGGGTTGGATAACCATTCCTGATAAATTTTCATGTAATCTTTCATAACATACGTCCTCCTGTTCTGTATCGTATAAACCCCATTGATATCCCGTATATGAAATTATTATATAACAGTTTGGAAAAACTGTCCAGTTATGACAATGTTTTTACACCTTAATTAATGACAAAAAAGATTTCCGCCCGATCTCCTGGCTCTCCAGGTTTTTCAGTTTTTCCACATTCTTTTCCGGAATCCAGGCTTTATTGGCATTATAATAAAAATTAAGCTGTTTCCAATACTTTTCAGGGTATAAAAACAAATAATACAGGCATTTCCGTTCCAGCTCCTCAAGCGGCAGCTGCCGGTCATAGCTGTCTATCATTTCCATGCCGAGCTGTTCATTCCAGTTATGTTTTTCCATTACCTTACGCATAAAATGGTATAGATCCGTCATCTGGATTCCCCTGTGCATTTGGTTAAACTCGATAAAAGCAGCCTGGTTACTGCCAATCAAAATATGATGCTGGTTTAAATCCCCATGACATAAAAAAAGCTGGTTTGGCCGGCCTTCACCTTCCAGCACCTTAAGTCCTTTTTGCGCCTGCAGTGCCTGGTCATAAAATGCTTCAAAATGACGGATTACGCAAAGTTCAAAATCATTTTTCCTTCTTTTGCGGCTGATAAAGTTCCTGGTACGTTTCATCTCACGGCTATGCCGTTCCATTTCTGCTTCGGGGCCGGCCGGCACCATCGAACCGGAATTCCATTCATCCGACCAGGAAATCTGTTTAAATGCCCGGTGCAGCCTGGCAATCTCCGACACAGCAAATAAAATCTCGCGTCTGTCCTTTAAATTACACTCCCGCTCTGAAAACCAGTCTTTTAATATAAATTTTGTTCCATCCCCTGATGCAGTCAGGAGCTCGCCCTCCTTGTTGCGGACATATTGGTCTATCTGGCTGATTCCCAGTTCCTTTAAATTGTTCAGGATCGACTCCTCAAATTCCAGCCGTTTCAGAGTGCCACGGTATTCTTTTAACAGTCTGAGGCCGTCGGAGCGCTGGCATACCCATGCTCCGCGTCCTCTGCGGATATCTACTGTCTCCCCTTCATAATGCTGCAAAACATCCAAATAATTATCGTTCACGCACACCCCTCCACTCTTTCAGTTACCAGCTATTTCAGCATATGAGGTGGTCTTAAATATTATTCCAGAGGAAACTTCCTAAGCAGGATATCCTTTTTATTGTCTTCGGGATGCTCAAGTACCCAGTCAAGCATCCGGTTTAATGTCCCGCCGATTTGTCTGCCCGGCGCTGCTCCCGCCGCCATCAGATCCCGGCCGCCGACCACCAGGTCTTTTAGCGTCAGGCAGTCACCGTTTTTTCTGATGATGCCGGTCAGTTTAAGAATCGCCGGATTGTATTCATTTAAGGCGCAGACGGCATCCCATACTTCTGCCTCCATCTGGCTCATGGCTTTTCTGACAGCCGCCGGTTCGGCTGCCACCGGGATGCCGGACCAGGACACCAGGGTTTGCACTTTTTGGATCGTATCATTGTCCATTTTCAGATCCTTTAATATCCGGACAGCCTGCCCGGCGCCGGCCGGACGCAAAAAAGCCGCCCAGCGGATATATTTTTTCTCCGGCAGTGTATCCGGAATACAGATCCCGCGGCAGGGCAGCCGCCCAAAAGCCGGCGATATATAAGCCGCCATGCCGGTTTCATAGACCTGTGCAATTTGTTCCGGATTTGGGGACAACAAAAGCTTGCCAAGCTCCGCCTGTACTCGTTCTTTACTGATTTTTGCCAGATTGGGAGCCGCTTTTATGATTCCGTTCCAGGTATCTTCTTCCACCGCAAAACCAAGCTGGGCAGAAAAACGGACTGCCCGGAGAATCCGCAGGGCATCTTCATCAAAACGCTTGTCAGCGCTTCCCACACAGCGGATAATCCCTTGTTCTAAATCAGCCATCCCGCCAAACGGGTCAATAATTCCGGTCTGTTGACTGTAAGCCATGGCATTGATCGTAAAATCACGCCGCCTTAAATCTTCCCGCAGATCAGCCGTAAATTCCACCTGCCGGGGATGACGGCCGTCTTCATATTCGCCGTCAATCCGGTACGTCGTCACCTCATAACTGCTCGTCCCCAGCATGACCGTAACCGTCCCGTGCCGGATTCCGGTATCTATGGTTCTGGGAAACAGCGCCTTGACCTGGCCCGGTCTGGCCGAGGTGGTAATATCCCAGTCTTCAGGCCGCCGTCCCAGCAGTGTATCACGGACACAGCCGCCAACGGCAAATGCCTCATATCCGTGATCATGCAATTGTTCAATAATCTGTTCCACCTGTCCGGGAATCAAAATCCGCATATCTTCCATCCTTTAATATGCTTTTCCCCAGTATACCATCTTTGCGGCCGGTTTGCTGCAGCAGACACAGCCTTTTGATATTTGCTTCTGCTCAAACGGCATACAGCGGGAAGTTGCTGTTGTCAGTTCTTTTATTTTTTCTTCACACGCCTGTTCCCCACACCACATGGCCTTGACAAAACCCGGTTTTTCCGCAATTGTTTTGACAAACGCATCCCATTCTGCCGCTTCATACGTATGGGAATCCCGGTGCTTAAGCGCCCGTGCAAACATGTCGTGCTGGATCGCTGCCAGCAGCTCCCGGATCCGGATATCAATTTCATCCAGCGGCACGGTGATTTTCTCATGAGTATCACGCCGTACCAGTACGGCCTCGTTATTTTCGATATCGCGGGGACCAATTTCCACCCGTACCGGAATTCCGCGCATCTCGGATTCACTGAATTTCCAGCCTGGACTCTTATCACTGTCATCGACCTTGACCCGCAGCTGTGACAGGGTTTCCTTTAGTTCATATGCCTTATCCAGGACGCCTTCCTTTTTCTGCTGGATCGGTACAATCATTACCTGAGTCGGTGCAATCTGCGGCGGCAGCACCAGACCGTTGTCATCACCATGAACCATAATCAGGGCACCGATAATCCGGGTACTCATTCCCCATGAGGTCTGGTGGATATATTTAAGCGAATTGTCCCGGTCAGCATATTGGATACCAAATGCCTGGGAAAAGCCGTCACCGAAGTTATGGCTGGTGCCGGACTGCAGTGCTTTTCCATCATGCATCAATGCTTCAATCGTATAGGTAGACTCGGCTCCGGCAAATTTTTCTTTATCCGTTTTTTGGCCGCGGATCACCGGTATCGCCAGAACCTCCTCACAAAAATCAGCATAGACACCCAGCATCTGGATGGTTCTCTCCTCCGCTTCCCGGGCGGTCGCATGGGCAGTATGCCCTTCCTGCCATAAGAATTCCCGGGAACGCAAAAACGGCCGGGTCGTTTTTTCCCAGCGCACTACTGAGCACCACTGGTTATATACCTTTGGCAGGTCACGGTACGACTGAATATCCCTGGCGTAGAAATCGCAGAACAGCGTTTCTGAGGTAGGACGTACACACATCCGCTCCGGCAACTCTTCCAGTCCGCCATGCGTTACCCAAGCCACCTCCGGGGCAAAACCTTCCACATGGTCTTTTTCTTTTTGAAGCAGACTTTCCGGAATAAACAGGGGCATATAAACATTTTCCACACCGGTCGCTTTAAACCGGCGGTCCAACTCCTGCTGGATATTCTCCCATAACGCATATCCGGCCGGCTTAATAACCATGCAGCCCTTGACACTGGTGTAATCGCACAGTTCTGCTTTCTTGACTACATCTGTATACCATTGGGCAAAATCCACATCCATTGAGGTAATTGCTTCTACTAACTTCTTTTCCTTTGCCATTACTATACTCCTTTAATTTTAATAAAAAAGCCGCCGTATCTCTGATCGTGCTGACCAGGGACCGAAGGCTGTTTATTCGGCGGTACCACCCTTATTAGCTGTTTAAGCTCTCTTAATTTTCCGTTAACGCCGGACAGACGCCGCATTTTCATACGGAGGCTCCGAGACCGGTTGGGTCGGCAGGGACACAGAAATCTCGCACCTTTGACTTCCTCTCTGAATGTGTATACCAGCTTAATAATCCTCTTCACAGCCATTTTTTTACATATGCTTGATTCTACGTTATTTCTTTGTTTTTGTCAATACCGACGCATATATAATAGGGCCAATGTCATTGTAGTTGACCAATAAATATATATGTAGTAATATCAAGGACAGAAGACGTTATTTAGGAGGGCTTTATGATACAGGATATTGCACCACATAAATTTGACAATACTTACCGCCTGCATATACCGACTGCCGAAAGCTATGTACTTTACTATGAAGAACAAATGGTTCTGATGGAACGTACGGCAGCCGCCATTGACTACCCGCGGTTTCGGGATCTGGAATCGTCCAATCCTGATATCTATGAACATTATACTTATTTATTTGCAATCGATAATCAGGAATACTATTTGGCTGACCATATCGCCCATCCATCACCTTCCCGGTATAAAATGGAAAATACCCAGCTGTTTCGGACCACCCGTCCCGGCTATCAGGCCTTTGCCGGAATAACCGGCTACCAACTGTATCTTTGGTACCGGGATCACCATTACTGCGGCCGGTGTGGGGGAGTATTGGAGAAAAATGACAAAGAACGAATGCTGTTTTGCAAAGGATGCCGGAATATGGAATATCCAAAGATCTCTCCTGCTGTGATCGTTGGCGTCACAGACGGCAGCCGCCTGCTGCTGTCCAAATATGCCGGCCGGGATTATACCCGATATGCGCTGCTGGCCGGATTTACCGAAATTGGGGAATCACTTGAGGAAACCATCAAACGGGAGGTCATGGAAGAAGTCGGGTTAAAGGTTACCAATATCCGCTATTACAAAAGCCAGCCGTGGTCTTTTACGGGGACGCTGCTGGCCGGCTTTTTCTGTGATTTGAACGGATCGGATGTCATTACCCTGGATGAAGAGGAACTGGCCTGTGCCGAATGGTTTGAAAGGGAGGATCTGGTGGCGGATGAAACCAACATCAGCCTGACTAATGAAATGATCCGGGCTTTTAAAGACGGGCTTATTTCAGTGTGATTTTTTCAGACACACTCGGGCATATTAACCAGATCCATAATCAGCAGCAAGGCGATCGGCCCCAGCAGAAAACCGGGAATTCCAAACAGCAGCAGACCGACATACATAGCTATTAATGTTTCCAGCGGCGACAGGCCGACCTGCTCCCCCATCATTTTGGCTTCCAGAATTTCCCGTATAAAGTAGCAGACAATATAAAGCAGCAGCAGAATGACCCCCGTTCCCCACCGCCCCCGGACAAATGATATAATTGCCCAGGGCACCAATACGGTTCCGGTGCCCAGAACCGGCAGCGCATCGACCAGGCCAAGACCGGCTCCGGCCAGGAGGTAATATGGATGGTGCAGCATCCAGAACACCACCGTACTGATAACCATGGTCAGCAGCATAATTACGCCCTGGGTTTTAATATAAGCGTTGCAGACAATTTTAAGTCTTTTTATAATAATATCGATTTCCCGCTGCCAGACCGATCGCTGACAGCGCTCTTTCCAGCTGTCCATCTCCTGCAGACTTAATGCCGTAGCAATCACAAGAATAACCGTAAAAACAACAATCTGCATTCCTGCCTTCAAAAATGCCACCGAATTGGTCATTACATACGGCATCGCCGCATCTTTTACAGACCGGAAAAGACCATCCGTCATATCCCTGACCATTAAAACCAGATGATCCTTTTCCAGGCAGAGAAAAGTTTCCATCTGATGACATATCCCGTCCGTCCACTGTTCCAGCCGGCCGATCCATCCCGGAACCTGCTCCAGTAAAAGCGCTGCTTCCATGCACAACTTTTTGCCGCAGCAATAAAATCCTGTCAGGATCAGAAACAATAAAAGCATCAATTCCACAGCGCCGATCACACCCACGGGTATCCCCCGTCTTTTACCCTTTATCGCTCTTTTTGTGCGGCACTTAGCGGATAGCCAGCGGGCCGACGGTCCTAAAAGAAGGGCAATCCCATAAGCAATCAAAAAGGGAATCACGAGGGGCAGCAAAAAACGAAAGACCGCGTATACTGCACCCGTAATTCCCACTATTACTATTTTTTTCTTTAGTTTCTTATCTGGTTTACCCATGGACTCACCTGTTCCTGATTTGTACTTCATTTGTATATTGCTATTCTGTCCTCGTTCAGGTGATAATATTCGATTTTTTCCTTTTCCAAACCGGCAATTTCAGGTATACTAACATTAATTGGATGTATAAATAAAAGATAAGGAGGCAGTCATGAAAAAGGAAATCTCTTCCATTGGTGCTTTAATTCTTGCCGGCGGACAAAACCGCCGCATGAATGGCTATCACAAGGCTTTGCTCCCGCTTAACGAGCGGACTCTCCTTGAGCATCTGGCCGTCGTTTTTTCAGGTTTTGATGAAAAACTGATCGCGACCGACATGCCGGAGCTAGCGGCAATGGCGGATTTTATCCAGATTGCCGATGAAATCCCGGGGCTTGGCCCGCTGGGTGGTTTATCCGCGGCTTTAACAGTCTGCCGGAGTCAGGCACTGGTTGTCTGTGCCTGTGATATGCCGCTTTTGACTACGGCATTTGCCGAGTACCTGGCCGGGCTGGCGTTCACCTACCCTGATGCCCGGGCCATCATACTAAAAGACCGCAGCGGACGGGTTCATCCACTCTGCGGACTTTACAATAAATCTGCGTCATCCGTCCTTTTAACCGCCCTCCGGCAGAAGGAATACCGCGTCATGAATCTGTTTAAAAAACTTGACGGGGTTATTATTCCATTGGAACAAACGGAATTTCCGGATTCCATTCTTACAAATATTAATACCGTCCGGGATTGGGAGCAGTTTATCAGCCCAGATAAATAGTCTGGTACGAAATCGTGTCATCTGCCGCCACCGTCATAATAATATACGTCGGCTTGCGGCCTTCCTGGCGGGGGTAGGACAAGCTCCCCGGATTCAGTACCGTAATGCCGCCTTTGGTATCCAGATATGGCCGGTGGGTATGCCCGTACATAACGATATCACAGCCCCGGTACTCCGCTTCCTTACGCAGGCCTTCGACCCCAAGCGTTACATTATAATAATGACCATGGGTCAAAAGTATCCGGTGAGATCCGATGACAATCTCCTTTTCCTTATCAAGGTCAGAAAAAAAGTCATTATTTCCAAGTACCATCAACAGTTCGCTCTCTTCAGGCACCCACTGCTGAATGATGGATTCACTTCCTTCCCCATCGCCCAGATGAATCAGCATATCAAATGGAGCTTCTTTTTCAATTACATACTCCAGATTATCATCCTTGCGATGGGTATCGCTAACAATTAGTATTTTCATCAGGCATTTCCTCCAGAATCCTGCGCAGCTTTTCTTTCATCGCTGTCAGAGCTTTTCCACGGTGACTAATGCTATTTTTCTGCTCCATTGTTAATTCCGCCGCCGTCATGCCGAACTCCGGAAGATATACAATAGGGTCATATCCAAAACCGCCAATGCCTGCGGGTTTTTCAGCAATCAGCCCCGCCATTGTGCCTTCCGTATGTATCTCCCGGCCATCAGGCAGTACCGCGGCAATACTGCAGACAAAGCGGGCACTGCGTTCTTCTCCCACCGCACTTTCAAGCCGCTCCGTAATGGCCTGGTTTTTAATGGTATAGGCAGTATCCTCCCCCATATATCTGGCTGAATATATTCCTGGCTCGCCGCCCAGATAGTCAACCACCAGACCGGAATCGTCTGCCAGAACAATTGCGCCGGTGCATTCCCAGACCGCCCGTGCTTTGATACTGGCATTCTCGGCAAACGTGGTACCGTTTTCAATGATTTCGGGATTGACAGAGGTCTCTGCCAGTGACAGAACCTCACAGTTCAAATCCTTTAAAATCAAGCGGATTTCACGCATCTTTCCCTCATTTTCTGTAGCAAATATTATTTTTCGTTTCACATTTTTCCTCCATCAGACTCTGCTCGTATAAGCTTTCAGGCAAATATTGCATTCCTGTCCGGTCTCGACATGCTGCCACTGTTCTCCATCCGGACTGATATAGCCTTCTCCGTCGCTTAAGTCCACACTGCTTTTTTTCCCACTGGCGTTATATTCAATGGCAATAGGGTGAATCACGTTAGGTGTCACCAGCCGGATCATTACCCCGAACCGCTCTCCCGGTTTCAGATCAAAGCTTTCCGTCAGCGGTATCGTATAAAAGCCGGCATATGTAAGCTTTCCCTCCGCTGCTTTTATACGGGCTGCAAAATCAGTATCCTGCGGATCGGCGGGCACCTGCCTGATGACATATACTTCATACCGGCAGCCGCTGTTCGTAGCATAAAAACCCACCGCCTTTAACTGTTCCTGATCCGCCGCCGCCTGATAGATATTAACTGCCCAGGCCGTGCTGCCGCCGTAACCAAGCTGTCCGATCCATCCGCACAGGTCACTCTGATATATGGAATCATAATTATCCACATCCTCAATCCGTGAATAAAGGATATTATTTTTGGCAATATTGGCATCCCAGTACGATACATAGAAACAGCCATTTTCCCCAAACTCCGGTCCCCAGCTGTTCTGACATAGAAAGGCGCCGTTTCCCGGAACTTCTCCGGGAAACAAATCACCAGAAAAATCATCGTCCCAGCCAATAATTACAACGTCATGGTTCGGTTCCATAGTAACCGGGTAATGATATGCCGCCGCGGCCGGATTATAATACTCCGAAGAACTTTTTTTGTTCTTCAGGGTCGTATACAGTGAAGTCTGTACCCCGCCGCGGTTTAACACGGCTTCCTTGATACTCTTTCGGTTACCGGACGGCAGTATTTGAATTTCCTGAACATGCTTGACTGCCGTAAGTCCTTCCGGGGATACTCCGTCACCGTAAGGATCCTCTTCTTCTTTGACCGGCCCCTGCCAGGCCAGCAGATATGCCATGGACATGGTAAATTCTCCGCCCTCCTCCTGACCCAGCTGAAATCCCGGATAAGCCGACATGTGGTCTTCGGAAAAATCCCATACCTCTTTGGGTCTTAGCGAGCTTTCTACAGCCAGCAGCGAGGCAAACGCCCAGCAGGTTCCCAGACTGCCCTGGTCTCTTACCGGTGATACACGGCCGTCTTTTCTGGCATCATACCGGCGGGGCAGCGAAAGGACTTCCTCTTCACCGCTGCCGGCGG
>Ga0153999_1000375_pt1 | contig 20174 bp, 16 predicted proteins | sample TSNC083MetaG_FD_104675 | JGI IMG/M metagenome (GOLD analysis project Ga0153999, IMG submission 104675) | Attine ant fungus gardens microbial communities from North Carolina, USA - TSNC083 MetaG | ecosystem: Host-associated > Fungi > Mycelium > Unclassified | place: USA: North Carolina, Lumber... | reverse complement strand
TATGTGTGGACAGCCGGCGGCCGGCTGCTGTTTGCTTCATCAAGGGCAGGGAAAAAAGAAGATTGTACAGACTATTATGAACTGAACCCGGCCGGAGGAGAAGCAGAGCTGGTGTTTGAAATTCCGTATCCGGTCAGTATGATCCGGGCGGTGGACGACGATCATTACCTGATTGCAGCCAATGGGTTTTCTGAGGATAAAAAGGATAATCAGGATCCGGCATATGAGGTAATCGATGAATTCCCGTTCTGGTTCAACGGAAAAGGGTTCATAAATGGAAAAAGAACCCGCCTTTACATCTATCAGGTGAGCAGTGGGGAATTAAAGCCAGTATCAGAGGAAACCGCCGAATGTGGGAGTGTTTCGGTCAGGGGAACCGGTATTTTGTATATGGCGTGTCCGTGGCAGCATGTCAGGGATCAATACAGCGGCATTTATTTCTATGATAGGGAAAGCGGGGAAAACCGCTGCCTGCTTCCGAAGGGGCAGATGAAGGTGGAACTGGCAGAGCTGTGGGACGACAGGCAGGCACTGGTGGCTGCCTCTGACCCGGCATCCCCGCATGGCAGCGGTGAGTATCCGGATTTTTATACTCTGAATCTTGAGAGCGGGGAAATGACGCTGCTGGCGAAATATGAATATAGTGCCGGAGTCAATTCCGTCGGCACCGACGCTCGTCTGGGCAGTGGCCGAACCAGTAAAGCGGCGGGAGAATGCTGCTATTTTGTTACGACCAGAGGCAGCAGCGCCTGTCTCTATGCGATTGATTCGGACGGCATGGTCAAAGAAGTGTACGACCGGGAAGGCTCCTGCGACAGCTTTGATATCAGCGGAGAACATCTGGTGATCTGCGGTTCTTACGGCTGCCGGCTGCCGGAGCTTTATCTAGACGGGGAACAGCTGACCTTTTTTAATGATATGGAGCAGTGGCAGATTTCCTCTCCGCTGGAGTATCGGTTTCGGGCAAGCGACGGGTATGAGCTGACCGGCTGGGTGATCCCACCGGTGGGGTATCAGCCGGGGCGGCGGTATCCGGCGGTTCTGACCATCCACGGCGGCCCCCGGACGGTATATGGAACTGTTTTCCATCATGAAATGCAGGTTCTTGCGAGTGCCGGTTACTTTGTTCTTTATTCCAATCCCCGTGGTTCGGACGGTTTTGGTGTGGAGTTTGGTGATATTAATGGGAAATACGGCACGGTGGATTATCAGAACCTGATGGATTTTACCGATTATGTATTGGCACAGCTGCCGGATATTGACAGCACCCGCCTGGGAGAAAATAATGGGGGTTTCATCCAGAATGTGTGTCTTAAAGGGTGAAAATCATGAGCTTTCCCGTTCCGGCAGACCGAACAACCGGATCGTCAGGCTGACTGAAATTTTAAACTGGCTCGACCGTTATTTAAAGCCTGATCAAGCGGCGGCAGGGGAAAGCGAGGAGGAATGATATGGAACAGACTGAAAAAAATCCGGTGGTTAAGGAGGATTTATACCATTTTAAATTTTTATCAGAGGTAACATTATCTCCCGACGGCAGGTTTGCGGCATATGTGGTCAGTCAGGCAGCGGAGCATGATAATAGTTATGCGTCCGGACTGTGGATTATGGATCTTGAGACGCGTGATAACCGACTTTATGCCGGCCGGGGCGGAGCAAAAAGTCCGCTGTGGATGGCCGATGGCTCGTTATTGTTTGTCTCCCGACGGGATCAGGACAGTGGTGAGGATGCTGCCGGACGGCGGCGAGGCCGCCCACTACATGACGATACCGGTAAAGGCTGAAAAAATAGTGCCGCTGGCGGATGATAAGTTCCTGGTTCTGGCAGTAGCACAAAGACCGGATCGGAGTCCGGCGGCGGCACCGGACTATTACATATTTGAGGAATTACCATTCTGGGTCAATGGCAAAGGCATCTACAGCAGTAAACGGACTGCCCTTTCCATTTATGACCGCCGGACTAACCGGCTGGAACAGATCACACCGGCAGGCATGGACGTAACCTCCTTTTCCGTGTCCGATGACAGCTGCCGGGCGGTTTTTACCGGTCCGGAATATGACAGCATCAGGGGGACGACAACGGCACTGTATGAATATAATTTCAAAACCGGCCGGATCAACTGCCTGATTGGTGACGGCCGGTATAGTATCGATAATCTCTGCTATATGGGTGGGGAGCAGCTTTTTTTCACCGGTACAACCTTTGAGCGCATGGGAAAAAATCCCCGCTACTACATATATGACCAGATCAACGGAACCGTCCGTCAGCTTCCTTTTTGTGACATGCCGATCGGCAATATGGCCGGCAGTGATGTTTATTTGGGCGGCGGCAAATCCCTGGTTTATGAAGCAGCGCATCAGCGGCTTTATATGCTGCATACTTCGTGGGGAAATACCGGATTGGCGGCAATGGATCAGGATGGTGTGTTCACGGATGTCTGCATGTCGCCAGGGGTGATCACCGGCTTTGATATCCGGGGCAGCAGGGTGGTCATGACGGCAATGCGGGGGCAGCATCTGGCCGAACTCTATCTGCTGTCTGAAGGGGAAGACGGGGGAGAACCGGCGGAACGTCTGACCGGTTTTAATGATGATTACCTGAGTACCCATAAAATCAGTGAGCCCGTATCCTTTACCTATGAAAGCTGTAACGGCTATGTGATGGAGGGTTATGTAATCGAACCGGCAGATTACCGGCCGGGCGGACGATACCCGGCAGTTCTTGAGATTCTCGGCGGCCCAAAGAGTGTGTATGGCAAAACGTTTTTCCATGAAATGCAGTGTCTTGCCGGTCAGAGCTGTTTTGTCTTTTATACCAATCCCCGGGGATCGGCCGGGCGGGGAGAAGCCTTTGCCGATATTACCGAAGCCTTTGGGAAGGATGATTTTGCCGATCTGATGGAGTTTACCGATCAGGTGTTTAAGCATTATCCGGATATTGATCCGGCGCGGGTGGGCATCTGCGGCGGCTCCTACGGCGGCTTTATGTGTAACTGGATGGTCGGACATACGGATCGTTTCCGGGCGGCAGTTTCCCAGCGGTCTATTTCCAATTACCTGACTAAAATGCTTTATACAGATATCGGATATTATGTTAATCGGCTGCAAATCGGTGCTTATCCCTGGGAGGATTTCGATCAGGTGTGGGCGGCTTCACCGCTTAGCAGTGCATCAAAGGTTAAGACACCGCTTTTGCTGATCCAGTCAGATGAGGACTACCGCTGCTGGCAGGGGGATGCCATTCAGATGTTTTCCGCAGTCAAGCGCGCCAAAACTCCGGCCCGGCTGGTCTTATTTCATGGTGAAAATCACGAATTGTCAAGAAGCGGAAAGCCCCATAACCGGATTATCCGGTTAAAGGAGCTGCAGGCATGGTTTCATCAATATTTGCAAGTGAAGGAATAAATATTAAAGAGGGGGATAAGCGATGATGAGAGAAAAAAAATTGATGGCACTAGTATTGGCCGGTTTGATGACCGTTTCAGCACTGACCGGCTGCGGTAACTCGGAAAGCAATAATGGAGGCGGTTCAGAAAAGGCGGCGGCCGGCACCACGGCGGTTAGTCCGGATGCCAATGCGGCCGGGCAGACGCTGGATGCGGCAATCTCCATCGGGCAGACCGATGCTAAGGTGACAGAAGGCGGAACCCTGGTGGTGTCGATGCTGTCGTCCCCCCGTTCCCTGGATCCCGCTGTTTATACGACAATGTATGAACTCCATGTAATGTACAATATCGTGGGTTCACTGTTTATCTGGGATAAGGAATATAAAGAATTCATTCCCAATCTGGCCACTGACTATACCGTCAGTGAAGATGGGTTAAGCTACACCGTTAATCTTCGTGACGATGTCTATTTTCAGGACGGAAAATATGTTAAGGGCCGGAAAATGACGGCGGAGGATGTCAAATATTCACTGGAACGAAGTAAGGCTGAGTCCGCTACGGATCGTGTCTGCCGGGACTTCTTTGACTACGTGGAGGTGGTTAGTGATACCCAGGTGATCCTGCACATGACTTCTCCGGCCGGGCCGTTTATCTCACGGCTGGCTGAGATTGGAACTGCCATTGTACCCAGAGAGGAGGTGGAAGGCTGGGGCGAGGATTTCGGCAATCACCTGGTCGGAACCGGGCCGTTTACGTTAGAGGAGGTAGTTACCGATGAAAAAATCGTATTAAATAGAAATGAAAATTACTGGGGAACCAAACCGCATGTGGACGGCATAGAATTCCGTATTATTGCCGACTCCAATCAGGCGATCAATGCGGTTTCGACCGGCGAGGTTGACATTGCCATGTATCTCCAGGGCGAGGCGATCAAGCGTGCCCAGGACGAAGGGCTGCTGCTTCAGACCTCGGCTTCCTCGATCACCTATGTTAGATATAATCTCCATCACGGACCGACGGCCGACCCGAAGGTACGGCAGGCACTGACGATGGCGGTGGACATTGATGCCATGGTATCCGGCATTTACCAGTATGGGGAAGGCACCAGGGCTTACCAGCCGCTGACGGCTTATTCCTGGGCATATAATACCGATTTTAATGCGCTGGTACCGGCTTATGATGTGGAAGGTGCCAAGGCGCTGCTGGCGGAGGCCGGGTATCCCGACGGTTTTACCATGACTCTGTACATCGGCTCCACCACCTACCGCGAGAAAATGGCGCAGATGCTTCAGTATTACTGGGCGGAGATTGGCGTAACCCTGTACATCAGAACCTCAACAATGGCAGAATGGACGGCGTCCATCACCGACAGCTGGCAGGCCGATGTGGTAAACAGCTATGGTGTAAGCTGGAACGAGTCTCCTGATCCTTACGGATTTCTGGACAGATTCTTCGGCACGGCCACCATCCATGCCTCATCCAATGCCGGCGGATACTCCGATGAGGAGATTGACCGGCTGCTCAGCCAGGCATTTTCGCTGACCGGTCGGGAAGAACGAACCAAGGTTTATGATGAAATAATGGAAACGGTTATGAGTGACTACACCGGCATCTATTATGCTTATGAGTGCCGCAACTGGGCGGTCTCCGATAAGGTACATGATGCGGTGCTGCGTGCCGATTCGCAGATGGTGGTGACATCGCCGTTTAATAATATCTGGATTGAAAATTAAACGTTACAGGCAGAAGAAAGGAATTTGCCGATGGTTAAAATGATTGTTAAACGATTCCTGCAGACGATACCAACACTGTTCATTGTGGTGACGATAACCTTCTGCCTGACCAGAATGCTGCCGGGAGATCCGGCAGTTGCCATTCTGGGAATTGAAGCCAGACAGGAAGATGTAGAAGCAATGAGGATCAAGATGAATCTGGATAAGCCGCTTCCGGAACAGTATAAAAGCTATCTTGCCGGTCTGGCGACAGGGGATTTCGGTTATTCCTACAGCTACCGCCAGAACGTTTTCCCGCTGATTGCATCGCGGGTTCCCAATACCCTGAACCTGACGATGGCAGCCCTTTTCTTTGCGCTCCTGACCGGCGGTGTGGTGGGCATTGTGGCGGCGCTCTGTCAGAATACCTTGTTTGACTATATTTTTATGGTGCTTGCCCTCATCGGGGTCTCCATGCCGATCTTCTGGCTGGCATTGATGCTGGTGCTGCAGTTTTCCGTTAAAATGAATCTGCTGCCGGTTATGGGCATGGGAGATATGAGCAAGGGGCTCGGTGATGTCCTCCGCCATATGATCCTGCCCGGTTTTTGTCTGGCTACCATTCCGATGGCGACTTTTGCAAGAACTATCCGTTCCGGCATGATTGACACCTTAAGCAGTGATTATGTGCGGTGCCTGCGTGCCAGAGGGATTAAAAAATGGAAAGTGGTTATGATCCATTGCCTGAAAAATTCCCTGCCGCCGCTGGTAACGGTACTGGGACTGCAGATTGCCAATACCTTTACCGGGGCAATTATTACCGAAGGCATTTTTTCCTGGCCGGGCATGGGGACGATGATTAATACGGCCATTAATAACCGGGATTATTCTCTGATTCAGGGGACGGTGCTGTTCTCGGCAATTATGTTTGTCTTTTGCAACATGCTGGTGGATATTGCATATATGATGCTGAATCCGAAAGTCAGGGCAGGGAAGGGGTGATCGCAGATGGGGGAAACCAGGCAGGAAGATCTTCTGGGCAGTGAAGCCAACATGGCAATGCTGTTAAAAGAACGGAAGGCAAACAGTGCATGGAATAAATTGAAAAGAAATAAGACTGCGGTCATCGGCTTTGTAATTGTGGTGTTTATGGCCGCAGCTGCCATATTTGCACCGCTGCTTGCACCTTATGCGCCAAATGCCATCAACCCGGGGATTCCCTTTAAAGGAATTGGCTATCAGGGACATTTGCTGGGGACGGATGATTTGGGAAGAGATATTTTATCCCGCATGATTTACGGTGCCAGAGTGTCGCTGCTTGTGGCTGTCGGTGCCACCCTGGTAGGGGCGGGGATCGGCGTACTGGCCGGGCTGATTGCCGGATACTGCGGCGGCTGGCTGGATACTGTCCTGATGCGGATTATGGATGGCATGTTCTCCTTTCCGTTTATCCTGCTGGCAATGATTTTGATTACCGTTCTGGGCAATGGCATTGTAAATGTTATAGTTGCCATTGGAATTGCCAATGTGCCGGGCTTTGCCCGGGTTACCAGAGGCCAGGTAATAGTGGTGAAGGAGGAGGAATACTGCAATGCCTGCCGGGTGGTGGGAGTATCACATGCCGGGCTGCTGTTTGCCCATATTCTGCCTAACTGTGTGTCACAGATCATTGTCTACGGGACACTGCGGATTGCCAGTGCGATTATTTCCGAGGCTTCACTTAGCTTTCTGGGACTGGGGATTGCCCTGCCGACCGCTTCCTGGGGAAGTATCCTGCGCGTGGGGCGGGAGTGTCTGACAACGGCTCCCCATGTGGCCGGTGTGGCCGGAATCGTCGTCCTGGTTACGGTCATCGGCTTTAACCTGCTGGGCGACGGGATCCGAGACGTGATGGATCCGAAAATGAAACAGTAGGAGGCGGCGCTATGAAGGATCAGGATGTTATCTTAAAAGTAAATAATTTAAAAACTTATTTTTATCAGGCCAGCGGCGTATCCCGGGCGGTTGACGGAGTCAGCTTTACGTTAAAGCAGGGCGAGACGATGGGGATTGTCGGGGAATCCGGTTCCGGAAAAAGTGTTGCCAGTTCCTCAATAATCCGGCTGCTGCCGGCTAAAACCGGGCGGATTGTGGAGGGCGAAATTCTTTTTGGCGGCAAAAATCTGATGAGTATGTCCGAACGGGAGCTGTCCCGTATCCGGGGCGATGAATGCTGTATGATTTTTCAGAATCCGATGACCTCGCTTGACCCGGTTTTTAAAATCGGCTACCAGATGGTAGAGATGATCCGCGGCCATCAGAAGATAAGTAAAGAGGATGCCTGGAAAAGGGCGGTCGGGGCATTAGAGCAGGTTGGTATTGCGGAAGCCGATAAACGGATGGAGGCATACCCTCACGAGTTGTCCGGCGGGATGTGCCAGCGGGTCATAATTGCCATGGCAGTATGCGGCCATCCCCGGCTTTTGATTGCCGACGAGCCGACCACGGCGCTGGATGTGACGGTTCAGGCACAGGTACTGGAGCTGTTAAAAGAAGTGCAGAAAAAGCTGAATACCGCAATTTTGCTGATTACTCATAATATGGGGGTTGTCTGGGATATATGTGATACGGTGATGGTAATGTATGCCGGAAAAACGGTCGAATATGCGGCTGTCGGAAATTTGTATGAAGAACCGCTGCACCCTTACACCTGGGGGCTTTTGGACTCCATGCCGAAGCTTGGCAGCTCTTCTAAGGAGGCGCTGGTTACCATTCCCGGTACGCCGCCGGATCTGCGGCTGACCGGGCAGTGCTGCAATTTCTATAACCGCTGTCCCTATGCCGTGGACATCTGCCGGGAGTCGGTGCCGCCGCTGGTTGAGGCCGCAGCGGAGCATTTTGTCGCCTGCCACCGGCAGAACGGGAGAGCGGTCTTAAGCAGAGGGGAGGCAGGCAGGGATGGCCGATAAAAAGGTAATTATGGAAGTGGAGCATCTAAGCAAGGAGTTCATCATCAAAAGCCGGCGGCTGTTTGAAAAAAATAAGAAGCTCTATGCACTCAGTGATATATCCTTCCAGATTTATGAAGGTGAAACCCTCGGCATTATCGGTGAATCCGGCTGCGGGAAATCGACCCTTGGGAGATGTCTGGTCAGGCTGCACAAACCCTCCGGGGGTACAATCCGCTATGATGAGCAGGATATCTGGAGTCTTTCGGATCAGGAGCAGATGAAAATCCGCCGCAATCTTCAGATGATTTTTCAGGATCCTTATTCCTCTCTGGATCCCAGAAAAACGGCGGCCTATTCCGTTGAGGAAGCAATGCGGGTGCATGGGCTGGCAAAGGATGGCAGGGAACGCCGGGAAAAGGCTTTAAGTTATCTTAAGGAGGTCGGTCTGGATATCCAGCATATGGAGCGTTATCCCCATGAGTTTTCCGGCGGGCAACGGCAGCGGGTCAACATTGCCAGAGCCCTGTCAATGGAGCCGCGGATGATTGTCTGCGATGAGCCGGTATCGGCACTGGACGTATCCATTCAGGCGCAGGTTATAAACTTATTTAAAAAGCTGCAGAACCAGCACCGGCTGACCTATGTGTTTATTTCCCATGACCTCGGCATTATTAAATATATCAGTGACCGGATCATTATTATGTATCTGGGACGGATCGTCGAGACTTATACTGCTGAGGGTATTTATAAAAATCCCCTGCATCCGTATACGCAGGCGCTGCTGTCGGCAATCCCCCCGGAAAGCCCCTTTGAGAAGCGGCGGCGGGTGCCGCTTACAGGCGATATCCCCAGCCCCATCGGCGAACGGGCAGAATGTGCGCTGGCGGGCCGGTGCAGTCATTGTATGGAACGCTGCCGGACGGAAATACCGAAGCTTAACAACACCGGCGATCAGCATTTGGTTGCATGTTTTTTATATCAACAGGAGGATTATAGATGAACCGTAAAGAACAATTAATTCAAATGACAGCCCGGCATGAGGACTTGATCTACGAGACCGCTGATTATATCTGGCAGCACCCGGAGACCGGCTACCGGGAGTGGAATACCAGTGCTTATCTGGCAGAGCAGTTTGAAAAGCTGGGTTATACTCTAATGAAAGCGGGAAATATCCCCGGTTTTTACACCGACCTGGATACCGGCCGGCCGGGACCGACGATTGCGATCCTGGGGGAACTGGATTCCCTGATTGTTGCCAAACATCCGGCGGCCGATCCGGCGACCTCGGCCGTACATGCCTGCGGGCACAATGCCCAGAGCGCCAATCTGATCGGTGTGGCGGCAGCCCTTATGGAGCCTGGAGCATTGGATGGTATGTGCGGCAAAATCCGTCTGATGTCGGTTCCGGCCGAGGAGCTGATTGAGCTGGAATTTCGTGAGGGACTGCGAAAACAGGGGATTATCAAATATTACGGCGGCAAGGTAGAATTCATTTACCGGGGCTATTTTGATGGGGTGGATATGGCGATGATGATTCATGCCGGTAAGCTCCCTGAGGGCAGGATGTTATCAATCGGTAAGGGCTGTAATGGCTGCGTCACCAAAAAGATCACCTACAAAGGCGTGTCCGCCCATGCCGGAGGGGCTCCCGAAAACGGTAAAAATGCCCTGTATGCTGCAACCTGCGGGCTGGGAGCGGTCAATGCCCTGCGTGAGACCTTTGTTGACAACGCGCATATCCGTTTTCATCCCATCATCACGCAGGCCGGCTTAGCCGTCAATGCCATTCCGGAAATTGCCAGAATGGAGAGCTATGTCCGGGGGGCGGATTACGACAGTATTTATCAGTATAATGAAAAGGTCAATTTAGCACTTGCGGGAGCGGCAGCTTCGCTGGGATGTGGTCTTAAGCTGGACGATTACCCCGGCTATTTACCGTTATCCAATGACGAAAACCTTGCTGATATTTTGGCCGAAGCCATGGCCGCTGTGGCCGGTCCTGACAGTGTGGAACGGGACGGTTCATGGAGTACCGGCTGCACCGATATGGGTGATGTGTCGGCCATTATGCCGGCAATTCACCCCCACGCCACCGGGACAGTTGGAATGGGGCATGGCAGCGATTATTATATTGCAGACCGACGCAAGGCCTGCCTCCTGCCCGCCCAGTGTCTGGTGGTTGCGTCAGATCTCCTGCTTGGCAATGACGGAGCAGCGGCATGGAAGGTGATTGCTGATAAGAAAACAGAATTTGCCTCCAAGGAAGAATATCTGGCAGCGATTGATAAGCTTGTGATGAATAAGGAGGCGGTTATTTATCGGGAGGATGGAACCGTGATGTTAAATTACCGCAAATAAAATATTTACGGGGGGGATCGGAGTGAGCTGCTGCCGGTCAGGGGGAAAAAGATGCTTAAAGTATTGATAGCTGATGATGAAGAAAAGATTTGCCGGCTGATCGAGAAGCTGATTGACTGGAAGACACTTGATATGGGGCTTAGCGGGGTGGCCAATAATGGGGTTGAGGCACTTGAAAAGATAGAAGCCCTTTCACCTGATGTGGTGATTACGGATATCCGGATGCCGGGATATGACGGCCTGGACTTGGTTAAAAAGACAAGGGAGTTAAATAGCGGCGTGGAATTTGTGATTATCAGCGGATACCGCCATTTTGAATATGCCCAGACGGCAATCAAATATGGGGTCAGCGATTACCTGTTAAAACCCATCAATAAGCAGGAATTATCGGAAACCCTGAAAAAAATAAGAGTAAGGTTCAATGAAAAAAATGAACAATTAACCTATGAGGAACGGGTCAGACTGGCAAGGAAAAGCGACGCAGAGAGGTTTAGAACCATCTGGTTTTCCAATGTCCTGTACCGGAACCGGGGCGGGCAGGATTCCGGTTTGGAAGAGATCAATAAGCAGTATTATTATCAGTTAAAGCCGGGATGCTTCCAGATTGTTTGTGTTAAATTTGACGGAACTTCCGTACCGGATGAGAAGAACCTGGAATTTCTGGCCGAAAAGACAACTCAGATTGCAGAGCAGATGCTGAGAGGACAGGTATTTGACTGGGAATTGTATGTGGAGAACAGTCATATTTATATCTTCCTGAATTATGGGGAGGAACACAGGAGGTTTATCCGCCGGCAGTGTAAAAACATATTAAATGAACTTGCCGTGCTGGAGTCCATTCTGGAAGGACTCCGTGTGACCATTGGCTTTGGTTTGGCCGTATGCGAAATCACCCAGCTGAGCAGTTCCCTCAAATCCGCCAGGCATCTGGTGGAGCAGCGGCTGGTGGCGGGAAACGGCAAACTCCTGGAGGGGGAGCTGCGCAGTTCCGACCATCTGGCATCAAGCCAGTGGTTTACCCAGTTTAACCAGCATATGAACACAGCGCTGGAAAGTCTGGATCGGCAGCAGGTCAGGGATTGCCTGATGAAGCTGAAAGACTGGCTTTTGAGGCAGGCGGATATGACCGGTCATGAAATTCTGCAGATGTGCAGGGAAGTCTGTAATCTATACCTGATTTTCATGAAAAATCATAAGATCCCAGCTGAGCAGAACTTTATGGAGCGGTTTAATCAGGGGGTGGAATTTTGTTCCTCGGCAAGCGAGGTTCTGCGCTGTATCATAAAGGAAATCTCCGCATCCTACGATAAGGCTGTTGACGGAAAGATGCGGGAGAACAACCGTCCCATCCGCATTGCCAAAAAATACATCAGAGAACACTATCAGGATGCTATTACCTTAGAAACCGTCAGTGAAGTCGCCGGATTCAACCCTACCTATTTCAGCTCGCTGTTTAAGAAAGAGACTGGAAAGAATTTTCTGGAGTTTTTATCCGAGATCCGTATGGAACAGGCGAAATGCCTGTTAAAGGAGACAAATCGAAGTGTTGCTTCCATATGTGAAGAGGTGGGTTACAGTGATGTAAAGTATTTTACTAAGAACTTTACCAAATATTCCGGTTTAAAGCCAAACGAATACCGGAAGCTTTATTCCTGATGGGAGGCGATTATGAAGGAAAAGCTGCGGTTTCTGTGCGTCAGGATTATTCTTCTTTTGGGAGGGCTTTCAGCCGGGTTTATCCTATTGCTTTGCTATGCGCTTTACATAACCAGGAACCGGTCGGGACAAATCTGGCTGTTAATGGTGGTGTCCCTGTTCCTGGCACTGTTTTTTTACAGTGGTTATTATGGAATTTATAAGCCGATGCAGGAAACTAAACGGGTGGAGAGGCAGTTTGCTTCCGGCAGTATTTTAAATGACTTATTTAAAATACGTTATCCATACTGCATGGAGTCGGAGATGGTGAATCATAGGTTTTTTGAGATGCTGGGTACCAGGGAACTGATCAAGGTATCAATAAAACAGGCAGAATATCTGGCGCTGCAAAATCAGATTAATCCTCACTTTTTATATAATATTCTGGAAGGCATACGGAGTGAGGCACTGAGCCTGGGAGTAGACAGCATAGCGGAGATGACGGAGGCGCTTGCCACTTTTTTTCGTTATACGATATCCAATGTAGACCATCTGGTCAGTCTGGAGGACGAGCTTGCAAATATTGAGAATTATTATTATATTCAGCAGTTCCGTTTCGGAAAGAAATTACAATTCAGTATTCAGTATTCATGTTCAGAAGAACTGGATGAAATGGAGATTCTGCAATACCGTCTGCCTAAGCTGACCCTGCAGCCGATTGTTGAAAATTCTATCTATCATGGGATTGAACGGAAAATAGGGGAAGGGCATCTGAATATTAAAATTACGGTGACGGATTCCCGGCTGATCATTAAGGTATCTGATGACGGGCTTGGCATGGAGGGCGGTAAGGTAAGGAAACTGAATGAAAAGCTTAAAAGTCTGTCCCTGGACGATGTAAACCCTGATATCAACCGGAAAGGCGGCATTGCAATCCAGAATGTCAATAACCGGATCAAGCTGCTCTTTGGAGAGGAATATGGGATCCATGTCTACAGCCAGGCAGGGGCAGGCACGGATGTTGAGATATCCCTTCCTCAGGTAAAGGATTAACAGGACAAAAGAGGTGAGTAAATGAGAAAGGAAATTCTCCGGCTGAATCATGTTACCCTGGAAAAAAACGGGGAGTGCTGCCTGGATAATCTGGATTTTTATATTCTCCAGGGGGAAATAATGGGGCTCATCGCATCCGATGCCAAGGGACTGTCCCAGTTGGTCCGCCTCATCTGCCATAACATTCCCATAAGCTTTGGCGAGGTGTATTATGAAGGGAACCGGGTAAATCATTACTCTTGCCCGGATTTCACCGACAACCGGGTTTATGTTATAGAAGAGCGCGGACGGCTGATTGGCAGCCTGACTATATCCGATAACCTGTTTGTCATGCGGAAAGGGTTTAAAAAGTATATTATTAACAGCAGGATACTGGATCAGCAGGTGGAGCTTTTAATGGCCGGACTGGGGCTGTCCATTGATCCGAAACGCCGGGTTTCAGGCTTAAGCGCTTTTGAGCGCTGTGCGGTTGAGCTTATAAAAGCCAATCTGGCGGGATGCCGGCTCATTATTCTGGACAGGATCAGTAATTTCTTAAGTCAGATTGAACTAAAACGGTTCCAAAACATTATCCGGGAGCAGGCAAAGCAGGGGATGGCATTTCTATATATAGGAAACCATCATCAGGAGGTGTTCCAGATCAGCGGGCGGGCGGCTCTATTTCAACAGGGAACTATATGGAAAGTGTTCGAGAAGGAGGAAATGGTGGAAACTGCCATTCAGCCTTATACCATATCCTTTGATTTATCCGGCAGCCAGATCCGGGAACCAAAGGAAGAGGCCGTTCTGAAACTGGAGGGAGTGCATTTGAATGGGAAAGAGCCGGTGAGTTTTTCGCTGCGGAAGGGGGAATGTCTTATGGTTCTGGATACGGATAACCAGACCTGGGAACCGCTGGTGGGGGTTTTTTCCGGCCGCAGGGGAATCAGGGGCGGCAGGATTTATCTGGGAGAACGGGTTTTTGCAGGAACGGAGACAACGGACTTTCTTATGGAAGGGGTTGCTGTCATCCCTGATAATCCGGCCGAGACTTTTCTGTTTCAGGATATGAGTTATATGGAAAACCTGACCTTTCTTCTGGACCGGAAGGTGCGGTTTGGGAATATGAAGCGCAGACATCTTCGCAGCGTGAGAAGGGAATATATGAAAAAGGCCGGCTCCTGCATTGATGTGGGTAACATAGGCCGGTTAAGTCTGCGGGAAAAATACGGGCTGGCCTATTACCGGATCCACCTCCTTCACCCCAAGGTTGCCGTGTGCGTACAGCCCCTGGCAAAAGGGGACATGTACGTAAGACGCTATGTGCTGGATCTGATTCAGGAACTTAAAAACAGCGGAATTTCGGTACTCATCTTAACCAGCAACCTTGCTGATAACATGGATGTATCGGATCGGATGATAGTCCTGCAGAATGGACGGGTGGCGGCAGAATACATGAAAGAGGAATTCTATAAAACAGGCTGGTAATAAATGATTAACAGGCGCTTTGGCGGCCTGTTTTTCATTGCTAAAGATTGTCCCCCATAATCGGAAGAATCCCCCCTACCATCCATGGATTTCCAATGATATACTAATTACAGAAGCTGAAACTGAGAGAGGGGTAGAGGTATGCAGGAAGATATTGTGCGGATGCAAAAGATTGTAAAAACATTCCCTGGTGTAAAGGCACTTGACGATGTTTCATTTTACTTAAAGTCAGGTGAAGTTATGGCATTGTTGGGTGAAAATGGCGCTGGAAAATCAACACTCGTTAAAATATTGAGTGGTGTCTATCCCAAAGACGGAGGAACGATTGAGGTATTTGGATCTGAAATCCGGGAAATGACCACCCAGAAGGCCAGGGAGCTTGGAATAGCAATCATCCACCAGGAGCTTAACATGTGCCAGCATTTGACTGTGGCTGAAAACATATTTCTGGGACGGGAACGGACAAGGGGTTTGGTTCTTTCTGAAAAGGAGATGAATAAGGAAGCAGCCGGGATCCTCAGGCGGTTGAATATTGATTTAGATCCGGAGGAGCCGGTAGGAAACCTTGCGGTGTCCAAGCAGCAGATGGTTGAGATTGCCAAGGCGCTTTCCATGAATGCCAGGATCCTGATTATGGATGAACCGACATCAGCCCTGACATCAAAGGAGATCAATGACCTGTTTACAATCATTAAAAAACTGAAAAAGGAAAGCTGCGGAATCGTATACATATCCCACCGCCTGGAAGAACTGAAACATATCATAGACCGGGTCACCATTATGAGAGACGGAAGATTTATCACATCTATGAATTTTGATCAAAAGCGGATGGAAGAGATCATTTCTCACATGGTAGGCCGTGAAATAAAACAGAAATTCCCCCGTGTCTCATGTCGGAAAGGGGAACGAATCCTGGAAATCCGCAACTTAAATGCCGGCCGTATGGTTCGCGGCATCAATCTGGAGCTGTACGAAGGCGAGATTGTGGGCATTGCAGGGTTAATGGGAGCAGGAAGGACGGAAACTACCAGAGCCATATTTGGTGCGGATCCAAAGGAAACCGGGCAGATTTTTCTGGATGGAAAAGAGGTCACCATCCATAACGTAGAGGATTCCATAAAAGCAGGGATTGTACTGGCTCCTGAGGACAGGAAAAAGGATGGCCTCTGCACGAAGCTCAGCATCCGTGACAACATTGCACTTCCCAATCTGGACGTGCTGTGCGGAAAGCTGGGGATCGTCAGCCGGAAAAAAGAACGGAAAATGACGGACGAAACGGTAGATTCATTAAAGATTAAGCTGGCAAATGCAGAGGTGGATGCCGGAAGCTTATCCGGCGGCAACCAGCAAAAGGTAGTGGTAGGTAAATGGCTGGCAAGAAATTCACGGGTGGTGATTTTTGATGAACCGACCAGAGGAATTGACGTGGCGGCCAAGGTAGAGATCTATAATCTGATGAACGAATTAAAGAAAAAAGGGATTGGCGTTTTATTCGTTTCGTCGGAAATGCCGGAAGTCCTTGGCATCAGTGACCGGATCATTATTATGTGCGACGGGAAGATTACAGGGGAAATGGCAGCAACTGAGGCGACACAGGATCAGATTCTCAAATTTGCGACGCAGTTTGACCGTAAGATCAGTTAAGAGAAGGGCAAGGGAAGCAAGCATGAATAGTAAAAGACAAAGTTGGTTTAAAAGACTGTTCGCCGTTCGCGGTATGGGACAGGTAGTCACCGTCGGGGTAGGACTCATCGTCATGTGTGTTGTCTTTGGCATCATAAATCCGACTTTCTTTTCCGGCAAAAATGTTGCGAATCTATTGCGCCAGATTGCGCCGATCCTGTTAATCGGCATTGGCCAGTCCTATGTTTTGATCACCGGTAATATTGATTTGTCCATTGGTTCTGTTGTCGGCATGAGCTGCATGATCTCTGCGACGATGATGACAAAAGGTTTAAACCCGTGGACAGCGGTACTTCTAACCCTGATGTGCTGTCTGATCGTTGGCGCAGTCAACGGCCTGCTGGTGGCTAAGTGCAAGCTTCCGCCCTTTATTGCAACCTTAGGCACCATGACAATTGCCAGGGGTGTTGCACAGATTGTGAATAATAATTACAATACCGATGCCATCGGAGACGGAGCAAAGGGATTTCGGGATTTCTTTTATTATGGAAAGGTCGCCGGAGTGTATAATACGGTGATTATAGCCATTGTTTTATGGCTGGTATTTAATTTCCTGTTAAGCAAAACGAGAACCGGGCGGCATATTTATGCGATTGGAAGCAACATAGAGGCCTCCAAGCTATCTGGTGTCAATATTGTCGCTACCACCACAAAGGCTTATCTGGTCAGCTCCGTCAGCTCCTGCGTCGTAGGACTGGTGATCTGTGCGACCAGCGGTATGGGCACCATGGATGCCGGCAATGCCTATGAAATGTATGCCGTGGCGGCTTCTGTAATCGGCGGTGTGTCAACATTAGGGGGTCAGGGAATTCTCATCGGTACAGTGATCGGTGCTTCGATCTGGGGCGTACTGCAGAACGGCCTGCAGTTTGCAGGTGCTCCGGTTGCAATCCGCAATATTGTCATCGGTGCTATCGTAGTAATTTCCGTTTTGATTGATGTTATTGTAAGAAGCGGAAAGTTCGGTAAGAAAAATAAGGTAGAGAACCAGGTATTGGATCAGGAGGCTTTAAGTTAGCGAAACAAGGTATTAGAGCCAGCGGCTTTGATATAGGGAGATTTTAAAATATCCAAATCTAAGGAGGAAAAGGTTATGAAACGAAAAGTATTGGCGGCTGTTTTTGCGATGGGATTGATTGCCTCTATGGCGGGCTGCAGCAGTGGGCAGAAAGAGGCAGTGTCGAAGGTGCAGACAACTGCGGCGGTAACTGAAGCAGCATCTACAGCGGCAGAAACTGCGAAGGAGGAAGCTTCCGGCGGAGGCGCATATAAGATTTATCTGATCACCATGGATCAAATGGATCAGCACTGGGTAAACGTGGATGCAGGTGCTCAGAAGGCCGTTAAGGAGCTTGGAAATGTAGATTATAAATGGCTGGCTCCTGATGTGAAGGATGACGCAAAACAGATTGAATGCATTAACAATGCCGTAGCGGGAGGCGCACAGGCCATTTTGCTGGCAGCTAACGGCCCGGATGCAGTTACTGCATCGCTGCAGGAAGCCATGGATGCAGGAGTGAAGGTAGTATATGTAGACTCCGCCGCATCGCTGCCGGCAATCCAGACCCTTGCAACAGATAACAAAGCGGCAGGAAAAACGGCCGGCGAAGAAATGATTAAAGCCTTAAAGGAAAATGGCATCGAGTCAGGCAAGATCGGCATCGTCAATGTGAATGCGGCAACCGCTTCCACAGTAGCCAGAGAAGAAGGCTTCCGTTCTGCATTTGAGGGGTCACAGTTTGAGATTCTGGAAACGCAGTACGGAGAAGGCGACGCGGCAAAATCAAAAGATATTGCTGCAAACTATATCACCCAGGGCTGCGTAGGTATTTTCGGAGCCAACGAAGGTTCTACCGTAGGAACCGGCAATGCTATTCAGGAAGCAGGTGAGACGGTTATCGGCGTAGGCTTTGACAAATCCGATATGATTCTTCAGCTGATAAAAGATGGCAATCTCCTGGCAACCATGGCTCAGAATCCTGATGTCATGGGATATGAAGGTATTAAGATAGCGGTTAACGCCCTGGAAGGCAAGGATACAGGAGCTGAGAACTTCGATACAGGAGTTTCCGTTCTCACTAAAGAAACAAGTAATTAAAAGCAGAAATTGAAAGAGCAGGGACGGTACTTCGGCCCCTGCTCTGTTGTCATTTTATTTTTAATAAAGGTGAGGTATTACGATGCATATAATGGGATGGCGGCAGTTTATGAATAATTATATGATTTATTCTTTTCCATATACCAATTTAATGTTAAAATAAAAGTACGGGTGATAACCATGCCACGGGGAGGAAAAGCAAAATGAAAATATTCAGGGTAATTAGATGGTTACCAATTCTTTTTCTGATTTCCGTACTGGTTTCGGGGTGTGCAGATTCCATGGGAGAAAAAATGCCAGATAACACTGCAGACACCACAGGCACAACATTTGGGACTGAAAAGGAAACTGAAAAGAGCAGTGAATCACAGTCAGATATTATTTCGTGGTTCACAGCAGACATAAACGATGATGAAAAAAAAGAACTGCTGATGATAACAAAAGATAGCTCTTCTGCAGTTATGACATTAGCGACTGGCGAAAGATACGGCACCGGCCTCAAGATCTATTCTAAGTTTGCTATCCTAAACGATACTCCGGTGCCGCAGGGAGAGCCGGATTACCAGTTTGACCTGACTGAGATAAAACCGCTGGACATACAGGCAGGAGACATTAACGGTGACGGGATTGCCGAGATTGCGGTCTGCGTATATAAAACTGCCGAATTTCACCCGGTTCCGGCCAAACGACCATTTTTCTATGATTTAAAAGAGGGACGTTTAGAACCGATCTGGCTGGGATCCCGACTGTCCCGGCCATTTGCTGACTGTATCTTATTTGATGTGGATCATGATGATATTGAGGAAATTATCTCGATTGAATTTACAGAAAACGGTAATAAAGTGCTGACTGTATACGATTGGAAGGGGTTCGGCTTTGAAGTCAAAGCGATATCGAACGAAATAGAAGGGACAGTCAATTTTTTGAATAATACAAACAGCAGGGCAGATGTGGTTCTTGTTGAAATAGCGGGAGAATCGCATCAATTGTACCTGGAGGAAGGGGAGGTTATCAAATGTATAAAAGATTATTAGGTGCAGGCATGGTCATTCTTGCCGTGTTTTCTCTCAGTGGCTGTGGGAAGACAGCACAAGATGACGCAACACCGGGTACAGAAGAGATGGTGGAGCCAACTACTGATCCGGATAAAATAAACCCCGGTGTGGATCTGGAAAATACACTCAGCGGGGCAGAGCAGGGCAGAATGAACACGGATTTTAAACCGGGTTTTCATATCTCCGGTGGTAAATACAAGCCGCTTGAATTAACTCCCAGGGTGCCGGAATATTCACTCAACGATGATTTGTCCAATATCGAGAACATCAGCCAGTTTCCCAACCTGACTCAGAAACAAAGGGAGTTGATCGCGCAGAATGGCTTTGTCGTGCAGCCAACTGATTCCGAGCAGTTGTTCTATATTTATGAGGACAATACCTACAAAAAAGTCCCCAGTTTCGTGACAACTGATTCCGTGCTGCAGCTGTATCATATTTTCTATGATTATTCGCTGCGCAGTCTGGAAACCGAGTTTTTTTATGATGATCTGAGCCGGCTGAACGAAAATATGATTCAGCAACTGCTCACGGAATACAGCTATGCACGGAATAAAGAGATCAAAGAGAGTATTGAAAAGATGATCGGGTACTTTGGTGTATCCCAGCTGGCACTGGGAAAATCTCTGCCATCGTCATACCCTGCAGAGTTGGCAGATCTCGTCAGTCAGGAATTTAAGCTGATCGAAAAAGCGGAAGGAAGGGCGGTATCACCGCTGTTTGGTTATGAACTGGATTATTCCCTTTTTCTGGTCAGAGGGCATTATTCAAGGAGTGAAGAGCTTAAAAAATACTTCCGG
>Ga0153999_1000374_pt1 | contig 20186 bp, 17 predicted proteins | sample TSNC083MetaG_FD_104675 | JGI IMG/M metagenome (GOLD analysis project Ga0153999, IMG submission 104675) | Attine ant fungus gardens microbial communities from North Carolina, USA - TSNC083 MetaG | ecosystem: Host-associated > Fungi > Mycelium > Unclassified | place: USA: North Carolina, Lumber... | reverse complement strand
CAGCCGCTGTTTAGATTCGTCGGTTACCCCTTTCCCCTCCCCATCCAATTGCAGCAAATGGCAGGCATAGTCCGCCAGTATGACCGTCATGTTGTCGGATAAATCGTTCGGGTCGATTGCAAACGCTTTCGCATAGCAGTCCGGATCCGCCAGTCCCTTTACAAGATAGCCAAAGAACTGCTTGTCCTCCTTGGTCTCCAGAGATTCCCATGCCGCCTTCATCTGCGTGGGAGCATAGCCCAGTGCTTCCATGTTTTTGATCTCGTCTTCACTAAACCCCTCCCGGCGCAGAAACTCCCTTGCTCTTTTCTCATTGATTGTTTCCCGTTTTGCCCAACGGTCATCCAGTGTTTTTTTCCAGCTTCGGTTTCTCACCAACCCAACCGCAAACCCACCGCCCGTCCAGCCTGCTCTTAAGGCAGCTATCCCGGCATTGACATCCGCATACAGACCCGCAGAGGAATCATACAGGCTGTTCGTGGCACTTTCAATGGCATCGATTTCTGCAATCTTTCCCTTCATTTCCTGAATGATGGCATTGGCACTGCTAATCATGTTGGTGTTCTGGTTAATCTGCCAGTTTGCATAGACAATATAGGAACCCGTTGAAATACCCATGTTCTGGCTTAAATACGTGTTTATATACGACTGATAATTTCTGATATCACTTGTACTGGCGCTTATGATACTCTCCTGATTTTTAATCTGCTGATTGATTTCATCTTCTATTAAGTCCTCATCCCCTACGGAAGCTCCTAACGTTTCACTGTCTGCAATCATATCCTCATTGGCACAGATCAGTCCCTGAATCACGGATTGATGATCCGACAGCTGCTCTTTTAATCCACTCCAGGCACTTCCCTGGAATTCATCACTTCCCACAAACTGTGTGATATTTGGCAGCACCCCCTGTACTGCCGTATTCTCCTGTGTCAGCGCCTGCTTCATACTGCTTGCCTGGGTCTTGATTTCTCCCGGCTTAATCACTCTTCCCACGGTCAGTCTTCTCCCCCTTCTTCTAATCTTCTCCTGCGCAGATAGCACTCTTCTTCTTGCTCTGCCAATTCCTGCCTTCTTTTATTCATCTTTTCCATACCTTCCTCCAAAAACCGGGTCCGCTCCTTTTGCATACCATACTGGATTCTCTGTTGCTCCTGAAGTAAAAACTGCATCCTGGCATCCCGTTTCCAATAGATGCTTTGGTTTTTACTATACTCTATATGCAGGGCACCCGTACGCTGCATATCTTCTTCGCTTGTTTGAATCTTTTTTTTCATGCTCTCATTCTGCTCGTATTCTTCCTCTATTTTTCGCAATTCCCTTTGAATACTTTCGTATGTATCCTTTTCCATGTCTGCCTCCCTAAAAACATTTCCCTACGCTAAGTACAATTGCTGCGTCTATCTTAACAAATTCTTCTCCCAGAGAACGGATGTGCTCCGCATCGGATAACAGGGCTGCGTGATAGGCAGATGCCGTGCTTTGCTCCGTCTGGTATTGGCTCTTCCCATTTTTCACGGCGGCAATAGTGGATTCACCGGCATATTCAACGTTTCGGTTTCCAGTATCCGATCCGGCTGCCTGTAATTTCATACTAAAAGATTCTGCCGCAATGCTATTGCTCTTTATATTCATAACTTTAAATTCCTCCTCGCTTTGTTTTTTAAGTTTATCGTTCTTCATATATATTGTCTATGCTGTCGAGCTTTCGTTTCCTTTCCCGCCTTTTTTTCACAGAATACAGATACCCCGTGAGCAATAGCACAATAAGAAGAAGCTCTATCCAAAAGAACGCAGGCATTGTTCCTCCTGCTTCTGTGTGTTCGATTCCCTGTTTTGTCAAACTTTCCGTACCGGTGAATACCTGGCTGCGGATAGCTTCTAGCTCTTCCTTTTCCTTGTCTGCGAACGTGGAAAGAAAGATTCGCTGCTCAATATAAGTGTTTTCTTCACTATTTTTTTCTTCAAAAACTTTGATTTGTTCTGCGGATTTACTTGTGAAAATAGGGATTCCGTACAAATCGCAAAGGGAAATCCCTGCTTCCATTCTCTGCTCTGTAAGAATGGAGACATCCAATTCCAAATCATTGTCATTTGTCACATTTTCTTCTGTTTCCATACTGTTCTCCATTCTTGTAATCCCTCTCTGCACTTGGAAAATGGAGGAGCGGAATATATTCCGCCTCCCCCTTCTCTTTTATCTTCCGGCATTTGCTGCCCTGGCTGCATCATCAGCTTCTTCATAATAAGTAGCATTGTCCATTAATCCGGTTCCAATATCCTGAATCAACTGCTGAATTGCCTGAAAGCTTGGTGCCAGTTCCTGATAACGCGTGATATAGGCGTCCGCACCTGCACCCTGCCATAATTCCGGCAGTTTACTGTTGACGATATTGTCAAGAAATGACCGCAGTTCTTCAAACTCCTGCATAGCCTGACCTGTAATTTGCTGTGACTGAGTTTTTACATCATCACTTTTAATTCCAATGTCCATAATCTCTCTCCTCTCTTTAGTTTTTCTATAATTAGCATCCTAAGGATGGTAATTATCTTTCACGCTTCTTCCTTACAACTTGCACAGCAAAAATAACGACTGTCAAAATAATCAGGATAGCGGCTGCCGCTATCGGTAAAATTATCTGGTATCTGGGCGGAGACGATTCCGAATCACTTCCTCCTGTCACTCCCACGGAAGACTGTTCCACCGGCGATTCATCACTTTCTATGGTCTCTGTTGATACTTGCTCGGATACACTAAGCGGGTTGACGATAAATTTGTTTGCCGCCACGTTCTCTCCTGTGCCAAGTCTTGTATACGGCAATTTTTCTACAAATGTTTTCATCAATGTCTGATTGCTGGAACTGCTCTTTTCTTTCACCTGCTGAGCCTGAGAAAGCCCTGATGCAACGGCTTCATCGGAAGCCTTTTGAACCTCCTCTATATGCTGCATCAGTATTGTCTGGTTTTCCGAATAGGTTGCATAAGTTTTAATCATTGTTTCCGACTGAGATGTATCGTGTGCCTGAATCCCTGTCTGCATATCCACTCCATTCTCCTGCATACCCGCATAAGACTGTTGGATGGAAGCTTGATTGATATAGCTTGCCGCATCATACACCGACAGGGAATCCTGATAAGTCGCCAACCGATTCGAGGTGGCCGTATACTGTGTATTAAATGTCTCTTTGACCTCCTCTGTACGGTTCAAAAGCGGCGTTACCACATCTGTAGTTACCGCCTCCAGTAGGTTGTCCGTTTTTATCGGATCCGGCAGGTTTTTCTTATCCATCTGTCCAATTGGATAGTCTCCATCAGCAGCAGTATTAAATCCAAGCAGTTCTTTACTTTCCGAAAACAGTGCGGCAATTTCTGTCTGGTTCATCGTTATATCTTCCCCGATGTTGTTTTCGTTTGCGTCCGGCACTTGAGAAAAATTTGCCGGATCGCATTTGGGTATAGAATCATTGATGGTATCTCTTAATGAATTCAGGTCATTAATACTGTTGCGGTTACCATCGGCGCTGATATACGTATAATCAATCATATTATCAGTTATCAATTTTTCAGTGTAGGCATCTAGAAAATTCTGCAGCTCCACATCATTCAGTTCCACTGTCTCTTCACCTGTTACATCATCTGTTACCACGCTCAACAGTTGATAAGTGCCAACACCCGGCAACTCTACCGTTCCTGCTATAGGATCCGCCCTATAAATCGATGAAGGTGTTATGGTGTAGGAGCCTGAGCTAATTCTATCGGCCAGAGCACCGGCTGCTTCCGGAATCTCGGTTACATTGTATGCCTCAATTCCACTTATCATTTTATTGTAATCCTCAATTCCATCGGTTATTTCATTCCAGTACTGCTCCAGGGAAGTAAGGTTGTCCTCTGCCCGATCCACAGCATCTTGTATGTGTACCCTGTTTTTCTCCAGTGTGCTATTATATGTTGCCAATGCCTCATTATATCTATCCAATGCCTCATTATAACCAGACGCTGCGGAAGAAACATTCGCCAGACCGGAATCATATACGGGATCTCCGGTTCCAGACTTTGTCAAATCCAGATTTTGCAGCTGTATATTTGTTGCTTGTAAAGAAGTACCCACACTGCTCCCCGCATCAATCAGCAATGTTTTGTCCGCTTCACTTCCCGTTGCCCCCGCTTCATACTGACTTTGGATTTGGGCAATCAGTTCCCCGTTTTGGGTTATGTAATTCTGGATATCCAGCACTTCACTGCTCATATCTGCCTGCATCAGGTTTGGATACTCCACATAACTTTGAAGGTCAAACGGGCGGATTGCCAGGATTACAGCTGTATCTTCCCGGTCATTCTCCATGACCTGTACAGCGTTGTCCTGGGCTTCATGGAACTCTCCTATAATACTGCTTACATATAGATAACTCACATTGTCTGCCATTGACTGCACAAATGTATGGATTGAGCTTAAAGTTTCCCCTCTCGTATCTTCTTCTAGCAAACTGTTGGTTTCATAGGTGATCTGCGATTTGCTCATTACAGTATTCAGACTTTGGATATCCTCCGAAAAGGATGCGGGGATGACTATATAAGCGGCATAGATATCCGATACCGTGCCTGTCCTCGCCTCCTCCAATCCCGCATAGACAAACTTATCTGACGGGAATTCTACCAGAGCGTGAGAATAATATATGTGTTGCCCATCCTGAATAACGCCTTCATCAAGATTGACAACGGCAATTGTATCCACACTGACCACAACCTCCGGTTCTGTCGATATTCTCTTATTAGTATTCCAGGCTTCCTGTTTTGTCGCTTCCTTTTCTCCGGTGTCACTGATCCTTCCTATCGCAAAACCCAGAACAAGCATCAAAATCCATACTGTACTCGTCACAATTTTTCGAAACATTTCCTTTTGTTCCAATCCCCTTCACGCTCCCTTTTTAATCCTACATGTTCCATTTCTTCTGCTTTTGCTTTTCTTCTTTTTTTATAACAAATTGTTAAATTTATCTTATATTACCATATACTACAATCGGTGTAAACGCGAGTGTATCTATCCTGTAAAAGGAAAACGATACCCCTGAGGCGAACGAGAATTAGATTGCCATCCACATTTCGAAAATACTTTATGTTACTGATAATTTAAGCCTAATAATGGTAAGGTTCTGTTAATCCATTCATGTGCCGAATTAAAGAATTAACTTTTTTTCTTAACAGGATAAATTCTTCTGTATCCTTAATTGACAAATCCCGGTCGTAAGGAAGCAGGATTGGTATTTCTTCCTTAATACGACCCGGTTGTTCAGTTAGGACGTAAACTTTACCGGATAAGAAAACTGCCTCGTCAATATCGTGTGTCACAAAGACTATCGTCGGTTTCTCAACCTGCCATATTTCACGCATTAATTCCTGCATATCTCCTTTTGTCTGCGGATCTAATGCTCCGAAAGGTTCATCCATCAAAATTACTTCCGGGCTATTAGCAAGCGCTCTGGCAATAGCGACCCTTTGCTTCATTCCCCCTGATAGCTCTTTAGGATAGCTTTTACGGAATTTCTCAAGCTTGATGATTTCAAGATATTTATCGACTACTATCTCTTGCTCTTCCGAAGGCATCTTTTTTATTTTTAAACCAAAACGAATATTCTCTTCCACCGTCAGCCAGGGGAATAAAGTATAGGATTGAAATACCATACCGCGGTCAACCCCCGGTTCGATAATATTCTGATCATGTATAATAATTTTGCCACTTGACGCTTCATCAAGACCGCCAATCATACGAAGAAGTGTAGATTTACCACATCCGGAAGGTCCTACAATAGATACAAATTCATTTTTCAGAATATTTATATTAATATTCTCCATGGCAAGTACATCGCCTTTGGCAGAATGATATACCTTTGATATATCTTGTACATAAATTGTACTATTTGCAAGGTTTGCTTCAAGATGGGAATCCAGATCCGGTAATTGATTTGTTTTTTTCCCTAAGCCAAACATACTAATTCCCTCCTTCTGCCCAATGGAAAAGCTTTTTATTGAGTAGTGCAAATAGACGATCCGTTATGAGTCCAAGTAAACCTATAACAATGATTCCGCCGAAAATCGCATCTGTCTTTATAAACCTTTGTGCTTTTAAAATACTGTATCCAAGTCCGCTGCTGGCAGCAACCAGTTCGGCACTTACCAGATAGGTCCATGCCCAGCCAATCATCATCCGAAGTGTTTCCATTAAACGGGGCATCATTGCCGGAATCAGTATTTTTGTGATTGCTGTTTTGGTATTTGTTCCTAATGTGTAGCTGGCATTAATTAAATCATCGGGTACGGACCTTGCATCATCTGCAACCATTAGTACCAACTGAAAAAATGTTCCTATAAATATGACTGTCACTTTTGCACTTTCACCGATACCAACCCATACCATTATCAATGGTACAAAGGCAGGAACAGGCATATAACGGACAAACTCACATAATGGTCTCACCACTGCTTCAAAAGGTTTGAACGTACCGGCAAAAATACCAACCGGTGTGCCCAGGATAACCGCAAGGACAAATCCCCGTGTTATCCTGTAAATACTGATTTTTGTATTTGCAAGAAGTGTTCCCTCTTGGATGGAAGTGATCATATAATTCACAACACTAGATGGCTTAGGAAGAAAAATCTCACCTACCAATCCCAGTTTGGTTACCAATTCCCATATAATCAAAACAGCAGCAAAAGCGGAAAGTGCATAAATGATATATTTTCTTTTTCCAATCTCGCGTCTTATTTTGATTCTTATCATTCCTTAGCCCCCTTTATATAGGTGGTATCTAAAATTGATGTAACATCTTCCGGGATTTCGCTAATCATGTTAGTTTTTAATAAGAATTCGGCAGATGCTTGTAAAGTATAAGGCAGTGAGGTATAATCGTCGCCCTCTTTGAATGTTTCTATGTTCATTTCCTTATCAAAAATTGATACACCATCTAACATTGTAAGGTATTCATCAGTTGTAATTTCAGCGTCGGTGGCAATGACCTGAATAAAAGCTTCATCCCGAATTTTTAACATTTCCACCCCATCAAACCATGCATTTACAATGTTTTGTACGGCTTCACCACTGCTGTCAAGTACCTCCTGCTGTACAGCCAGTGCGTCCGGAATTAATCCGGGAGTTTCTTTTGTGCTGTATAATAAATTACCTCCTGCATTTAGTGCAGTAGAAAGTGTTGGCTCCCAAAGCACTGCCGCCTCTACACTTCCTGCAATAAAAGCCGGTCCCGCATCGTTAATAGTCATGTTTGTAAAGTCAACATCATCAATGGTCATGCCATTATCCTCAAGTATTTTCAATAGAAACATATGCTCAAGAGTGCCAATCTCTGTTGCAACGCTCTTCCCTTTAAGCTCTTCAATAGACGAAATACTATCTTGTATAACAAGGCCATCTGCGCCATATGAGTTGTCATTTACGAGTACAATTTTAAAATCTATACCCTCATTTAAAGGTGCAATTGCATCTGAAGCGGCTATACATATGCCATCAACCTGCCCTGAATAGAAGGCAGTTAACGAATCACTATATACAGGAAAAAACTGGATTTCAACGCATACACCATTCTCTTCAAATATGCCTGTTCCCTCTATTCCATACCACGCATACCAGCCTGACATAGGGCTGACACCTAAGATAAAAGGATTATCCTCCGTTCCTTTGGCTGCCGCTACAGTAGACGTAGTATCTTCAGAAGATGTATCACTATTTCCACAACCAGACAATTGAATGGACATTACTGCAATCAATAAATATATACTTATTCTTTTTAGAATTTTTTTCATATAATTTCTTTCCTTTCCTCTATCACACAATTGCTTCAACCCCACGTTGTTCGGTTCTGATACGTATAGCATCTTCTACCGGAAGGATGAATATTTTCCCATCTCCTGCACGATTTGTCTTATTTACTTCGATAACCGTGTCTATGAGTGCTTGTATTTCCTCAGCCCTGACATACATAGTCACCATTTTTTTTGCTGCTACCCGATATTTTACGCCTTCCTTTGGATCATCCAATTCATACTGCATAGGAACTTTACCCCGACCAACGACTTCTTTAACTGTCATGGAAGAAAAGCCTGCATCTACCAATGCCTGTTTTGTCTTAATATACATTTTAGGTCTTAAGATAATTACCACTTCCTTCATACCCTGTCCTCCTGTCTAAAGCTCGTCCTTCCCGCTGCTAATGGTAATGACTCTCTCTACTTCACTAATAAAAATTTTTCCATCTCCATAAGTACCTGTTTTATTCGTTTTAGATGCATCCACAATTATTTTTGCAACTTTATCTTCTTCGTCATCATTGACAACAATCATGATTAATTCTTTTGGGATTTCATCATAATAGGTGTCTCCTACTTTCAATCCCTTTTGCTTTCCTCTTCCCAACACATTCATTCTGGTTGCGGCCAGATAACCATTATTCATTAAGCTATCTAATACATCTTCTACTCTCTCAGGTTTGATAATAGCTTTGATCATTTTCATGATATCTTCCTCCTTTTGTTTAAAACACTTTTTAATATACCGTCTGCAGCCAAAAATTTTTCCGCGGTTCCAAGTATCAAATCCTCTGAATCAGCCAATCCAAAAATGGTGATTCCAAATGGATATTTTGTCTCTTCTTTTTTTGTAGGAATTGCAACGGCACACATATCCAACAGGTTGCAGTGATTTGTGTATAATCCCATCTGAGAATTTGTTTCTATGGGATTTTTTCTGACTTCTTCCCGTGTAAATGTTCCTCCTGCGGTTGGCATTATAAGAACGGCATCTTTTAAAAGCTTTTTTGTCTCCATGCGATATTTCTGAAGCTCATGCATTGCCCCAAATAGTTTAGCAGCGGTATATGCTGGATTACTGCCGAATTTGAGGATTTTTTCTGTCACTGGAAATACTTTGTCACTATGGTTTGTTACAAATTCCCCTAAATCTCTCCATCGCTCTGCCACCCATGGACCCTCATAAAGTATGGAGGCAGCTTTCCAAAATATGGAATCATTAATATATTCAACTTTTATGTCCATACTCTTTAAGCGTTTTACTGCTTGGTTCCATTTCTCTTCATATATTTTTGCATATGTACCATAAAAGGTCATGGGATTGCCGGATAGATATATTTTCTTTGGAAGTCTTGCAGATGGCTCCCTATATTCTTTAGACCAACAGCATTCCTGATCAAATCCCCTGACCGCCATATTGACTTCCCCGGCATCCTTTATACTATTTGCAAAGACCGTGACACAGTCAAGGCTGGCACACGCGGGAACAACACCCTTTGTAGACCAGGCTCCAAGCGGTGGTTTATAGCCAACCAGTCCATTCAACGCTGCCGGAACTCTTCCTGAACCTGCAGTATCTGTTCCTAATGAAAATGCAGCCATTCCAAGGGCAACCGAAACTGCCGAGCCGGAGCTAGAGCCTCCGCTGATTAATTCAGGATTCAAGGCATTATGCACTTCTCCGTAAGGACTTCGTGTCCCTACCAGACCTGTTGCAAACTGATCTAAATTTGTTTTTCCTACCGGAATTGCCCCTGCCTTAATGAGTTTTTCTACGACAGTTGCATTTTCCCGCGGAACATACGCATATGCTTCACAAGCAGCTGTCGTCGGAATACTTTTAAGATCAATGTTATCTTTAATGGCAAAGGGAATTCCCCATAACGGATATTCTGGCGACATTTGCTTCGGGAGTCTGTCAATATATGGCTTTATGAAATCCATTGATGGTTCAGTAATCCATATATTCTTTTCACGACATTCTTTTACCCTTTTAATAATTTCTTCGATAAGTTCCTCTGGCACTAACTCTTTGGAATGGTAACTGCTTTTGATCCAGGTCAGGGTTAATTTTTTAGGAAAACACTTCATATTCAATCACTTCCTTTACTTTAATCAGTGCCGCCAACTGCCCAGAGTCCACTTGCTCTCCTTGCTTTAAGCATATTTTTTCAACAACACCCGCCCAATTAGCCTTTATCGGAAATTCCATCTTCATACTTTCCAAAACAATCAATTCATCGTTTTCATGAACGGTTTGCCCTTCTTTAATCAGTATCTTCCAAACGCTTCCCGGAATATTGGTCCGGGCAGCCACGCAGCCTTCTGGAATTTTTTCTTCTATGATTGTTGATTTCTCTTCATTTTCCGAAATGAACTCATCAAGTCCCTGGTCTCTCCACCTTTGTCTCTCAGCCTGATAAGAAGCTTCTTGACGATCTTTAAAAATCTTACTGCCATCTTTGATGGTTTCGAGGAATTTCTGATATTCTCCCAGATTAAATGTGGTTTCCTGAATTTCAACTTTAAATCTTCCTCTCAAAAAATCTTCCCTGGCTTGTAATATCTCCTCTGCACTTACCGGATAGAATTTTAACTGGTCAAAGAAGTTTAAAAGCCATGGCTTTCCTTTTTTAAAGTTCTTCGTTTCTCTCAACGAATTCCACATCTGAACCGTTCTGCCTACAAATTGATAACCTCCCGGGCCTTCCATGCCATATACGCATAGATAAGCGCCGCCTATACCGACAGCATTTTCCGGAGTCCATGATCTCGCCGGATTATATTTTGTCGTAACCATACGATGCCTTGGATCAACCGGTGTTGCAACCGGGGCTCCCAGATATACATCGCCTAAGCCTAATACGAGATAATTTGCATCGAACACAATTCGCCTGACATCATCAATGCTATTCAAACCATTGATTCTCCTAATGAATTCCGGATTGCTCGGACACCATGGTGCATCAGGGCGAACTGTCTGCTGATATCTCTTCGCTGCCAGCTGTGTCTGCGGGTCATCCCATGAGAGCGGCAATTTAATAATTCTTGAAGGAACTGTCACATCACTTAGTTCAGGTAAGCTTTGGTTTATTTCCATAACCATTCTGGCCATTTCCCTTACATCAGTCTTATCAATATCGAAATGAATCTGTAAAGAACGTATCCCCGGGGTTAAATCCATGATAGGAAGTTTCCTTTTTTCAATCTCCTGCATCAGAACATGAACACGAAATCGCAATTCTATATTTAATTCCATGTCCCCATACTCCACGAGGATATTTTCCTCGCCGTCCAAACGGACTGTTATATCCGTACCGGCTTCATTTCCTTCTGCAAGAACAGCAGCATCTGCATTTAAACCGTGATTGGCTTTAGGAAGTTTTACAACTGAATAATTAAATTTAGAATTTTCTTCCTCTGCCCTGCGGATTACTTCTGCTTCTTCTAAGGAGAGTAACTGGAAATGAACTTTATCCCCCGGATGAAGCTGTCCTAACTTCCAAAGTTCTCCTTTAGCCGTTGTTACCGGACAAACAAAACCGCCAAGACTTGGACCATCCGGCCCTAATAAAATAGATTGATCACCTGTTAAATCCAATGTTCCTATGGCATATGCATTATCATGAATATTTGAGGGATGAAGCCCCGCCTCCCCTCCATCTTCCCTTGCCCATTCCGGAATAGGACCATTCAGCCTTATACCGGTTCTGGCACTATTAAAGTTGACTTCATATTCCGCCGTTGTCAATGTATGTAAATATTCGGGATTCAAATACTCCGCCGTTAGCTGTGGTCCCGGTATAACACCTATCGTCCAGTCATGGGTTAACTTTGGACGATATTTATCGGGAAATGATTCAATGGAATTAATAAGACAGCAATCACTTACTCTTAAAACATCTCCTTCCCGCAGCGTCCTTCCTCCATGCCCGCCGAATTTACCATCAATAAATGTCGAACTGCTGCCCATAATCTTTGGCATATCAAAGCCTCCGGCTACTAATAGGTAAGCCCTCATCCCAATATTACAGCTTTTAAACTCTAACACCTGCATAGGCATTGCATGAACCACCTGATACATTTGAATAGGTTCCTTATCAAGTGTTGCGTCCATGTCCGCACCAGTAATACAAAAACTCATCGCAGTACGAAATTTGTAAGCACCTCCCTGTAATGTTAATTCAAGTCCCGGGGCATCCTCGGAATTTCCCAACAGGCTGTTCCCAATCCGGAAATTGTAACTATCCATAGGTCCGCAGGGTGGAACTCCCACAAACCAATAACCTGACATTCCCGGATAATCCTGCACAGTTGTCTGGATACCGCCATCTAGTACCTCTAATGCATGTTCCTCCGGAAGAAATTCTTTAAGCACTCCTGTAAAAATCGAACCCATCTGATAATCTTCGGTTTCAAACAATGCTTTTAGATACTGTATATTAGTCGTAATTCCATATACCCTTGCCGTCTCAAGCACCTTTTTCATTTTTACGATGGCATCGTCTCTGTCTTTTCCATGAACTATCAGTTTTGCAAGCATCGGATCATACATTGGCGTAACTTCTATTCCTTTTTGAATCCATGTTTCAATCCGGGCCTTCGGCTCAAAGTATACTGCATCAATTTTTCCGGTACTCGGCCTGAAGTCATTTAAGCAATCCTCTGCATAAACTCTGACTTCAATGGCATGGCCTCTGGATCTGGTTATAAGTGATTTTAATCCTTTTAACTCGCCGGCCGCCTCTTTTATCATCCATTCCGCTAAATCTATACCAAATACTTCTTCTGTTATGCCATGCTCCACTTGAAGCCTTGTATTAACTTCCAGAAAAAAGAATTCCTCTGTCTGTTCATCATATAAAAATTCAACTGTTCCGGCACTCCTGTAAATGGCTTTTCTCGCAAGATTTTCTGCCGCTTCATACATTTGCTTCCTCACATTGTCTGAAAGGTTTGGCGCAGGACTTTCTTCAACTACCTTTTGATTTCTTCTTTGAACGGAGCAGTCTCTTTCACCCAGAGATATCATTTCTCCATATTCATTCCCGAATATTTGTACTTCCACATGTCTGGATTTTGCAACATATTTTTCAAGAAATACACCTGAATTGCTAAAATTTGATGCCGCCAAATGACATACCCCTTCATAAGCCTGCTGCAATTCATTGACCGAATGGCAAATGCGCATTCCTATACCGCCCCCGCCTGCCGTACTTTTTAATATGACCGGATAGCCTATTTTATCTGCTTCCTTAATAGCTTCTTTTATGTCTGTCAATAGTCCGGTCCCGGGAAGTAAAGGAACACCTGCCATTTTTGCAAGTTCTCTTGCAAAATGTTTAAGGCCAAATAATTCAAGCTGTTCCGGTGTGGGACCTATGAACTTAATCCCATTGGCTTCACATTCTCTGGCAAAATCCGGATTTTCGCTTAAAAACCCATAGCCTGGGTGTATGGCCTGTGCACGGGTCTTAATTGCTGCATCCAGAATTTTTTTCGTATCCAGATAAGTTCCTACCGCTGTGCCATTTCCTAAAAAAACCATCTCGTCTGCATCATCCACATGGCGACTGTCTTGATCAGCTTGGGAATAAACCGCAACACTTTTAATTCCCATTTTTTTCAATGTACGCTCAATCCTGACTGCTATTTCACCGCGATTGGCAATCAATACTTTTTCAAACATATATAAGCCCCTCCTACTTTGCATCCCAGATAAGAAGTCTGATTGGCGTCGGATTATATGCATTACAAGGGTTGTTCAACTGGGGACAGTTGCTTATCAATACCATGGTATGTTCCGATGCTCTCATTTCAACATAGTTACCGGGTGCGGATACACCATCATCGAATTTCAACTTGCCGTCCTTAGTAACCGGTACATTCATAAAGAAATTGATGTTAGGTGCAAGATCTCTTTTCTTAAAACCATATGTATCTTTACCAATCTGCAGCATAAAACTATCACGACAGTTATGCATATCAATCTTCTCTCTGGCATATCGCACTGCATTACTTTGCGAAGAGCATGCCCCACCAAGGGTATCATGGCGGCCTGTAATATCTGCCGTGATTTCCAGTAAGGGTTTTCCCGATTCAGTTCTTAAAACACTTCCTGTCGTCAGATAAATATTCTTCTGCATTACAATTGTGGTAACCGCCCCATAATGATCTTCCGGATTGGTCATATCATAAAAAGTTGTATCAGCTGCCTGATTTCCTTCAAGATCAAGAATTCGTAATGTTTCTCCCGGCAACAGCTCATGCATCCAGCCATCTCCGGCAGAAACGGTTTCATCATAAATTGCATCCTCGACTTTTAAATTACTTTTATTTTTTATTAATCCATACATTAACCTATCCTCCTTATAGCCCTAATAAATGATAATAATCCCAGGTATTTTCAAATGCCCTGTGATTTTCCGGCCTATGATTCACGCATTCATCCATCAGGTCAACCGCCGGCGCATTAAATACTTCCACAGATACAGGTACGGCAGGGTACTTCTCTAATGGATTCAAAGTATTTGGTGTATTAGATAAAATCAAAACAATATCCATTTCTGTTCTTAATGTAACAGTGGCACCTTCTTTACAATGCCCTCTTTCATAGCACATGCTTCCATCCTCTTCTACATATACTTTAGAAAAAAGATTGACACATGGAACCATATCCCTCATTCCCATATCATTTCTTACAAGCTCCATCAAAAAGTTTTCTTCTCCGCTTCGTTGCCAATCATTTCTCGACTCTTGATAAGTTGTCTTTCCATATTTTTCATCAGTCATCATTCGGGTTGTATACCCTGAAATTGTATCGTGCCAGCCAAGACTGTCTTCCACAATACTGGCCAGTACTCGTCCATTGTCACTCATCAAAACATTTCCCTTGGTAAGATGTGCAGTATACTGAGCCTTCAAAGTATCGGGCATATTATACCTTTCTGATGTATCACGCATATTATAAAGCAGCATAGATACATTGGCCTCCTCGCCTAATGCTTTAAATTGAATATATTTTCCTCTCCCGATATTCCCTGACCATTTTTCGCCCGGCTTTAATGTTTTTCTCCAAATCTTTTCCATAAAACTACCACCTTTCTTCTCAATACCCGGCAGTTGGCAAAGCTTTTGTTTTGAAACAACAAAAAAACATGCCAACCGCTTTCTAAATGCGTCTTTGCATGCTACCCGTGTTTATTTATTCTGTTTTTTTAATATCTTCTATCTTAATACTTCTTTATAAATTCTTCAATTACCCAAAATAATGATTTTTCTATGAAATATAGTACTAAAGTTCTATTCTTCAGAATACTGTCTGTCCCTGTAACAAAGCCATCAATTGTGTTCGGCTTTTCACGCCTGCTTTCGAATAAATATGATATATATGCTTTTTAACAGTTGATTCACTGATTAACATTTGTTTGCTGATTTCCATATTCGAAAGCCCAAGAATCAATAATCGGACCACCTCTATTTCACGTTTCGAAAGATGATAACGGCTCAAACATTCCTCTATCCTTTCCATCTTTTCTATTTCCTGCACTTTCCCTAATCCATAAACCACATTTGCCAAATGTAATTTTAAGATATCTAAAATATAAATATCCTTATCTGAAAAATCGCCCAACTCTTTACTACGGAAGAAATTAATAATTCCTAAAATCTTCCGTCTTTTAAATAAAATGATTCCGCTGCCATATGGAATATTCTGAGGTCTTAAATAATCTTTGTAAAATTCCGTCTGTTTGCGGATGTCATCTTCCAATATATCCGTATCCCGATATGTAATGGTTTCTGCCATAAAGTCGAAAATATACTGGATATAATCCACACTATAAAAGTAATCTAAATACCTTTTACCATTTTTCTCATCCATTTCAATGAAGGAGGAGCGCTCCCTGTCTATTCCCTCATCATTAAATAACATAAAGTAGCCTTTTGAATAAGGGATCAACATCCGAATCATCTTCATAATCTTACCGGCCAGTTCATCTATATCTCTAATCGTATAGATTTTTAGCAGTATACTGTTTATTGTATTCCATTCATTCTCCCTTAACACTTAATCATCTCCATTGCTTTTAAACTTATATTGTAACATTCTATCATCATCTGTCCCTTTGTTCAATATGGAATGATTTATTATTTTTTGTTTAAATTGCAGTTACAATCGCCATGCGCTGCAATGGCGCGAAATTACGCATTACCCCATCCTTCACCCGCTTTATGCAGACGTTTATCCTATTTATTACGGAACAGGATCTTTTTGGAAAGGGCAGCGCCTGTTATATTCTTAAGATCCAGCAGATTGTTATAAGCACATGTATAAATAGACTAGCCATCATGCCATCTATTTGGTACAATAATTAAATATAGCAGTGGCAATAAATAAAGGATGGGGATCAATATGTATCTGAAAAGAAAAATCTATAATAAATTAATCGACTGGAAAAACAGCAGTTCTCTTACTTTAGAGCTTAAGGGGGGCACGACAGGTTGGTAAAACATATATTGTAAAAAAATTCGCAAAGGAAAATTTCCGTGATTATACAGATATACTAGATGCCGCTGCATATGATAATTTATTTTGTGGCATCAGCAGAATCTTTGTACGTGAAAAGAAAGGTCTTGAAAAAGACAATTTTAATGAAGACTTACAAAAGCTTATTCGAAACGATTACAATAGTAATTTAAGCAAGAAAGAGTGCAATCGTGCTATCAATTGATTATATTGTAAAAAGTAATCTAAATGATAAAATATATGCTTTGGAAGTAAAAGGCAATACCAAGGGAGGAACTACCGAAAAGATTATTACAATACCCATTTACACATTTAGCCGTTATCGGTAATAACTAGTGCAACCCACAAAGTGTTCAGGCTCCACCTCTTCATATTTGGGCAGTTCCCTCTGCATAATGATACGCTTTTTTCACGATTTAGTACTGGTACAGGAATGGCAGAAAGCAAACCCTTCGTACATTCATAAACTTGCTGGGGCATTTCAGTTTTATTTTTACATAGCCGATAAGTTTTTAAAGGATGAAGGCGTTGAGTTTATTTTCCTCACCAGTTCCGACTATCCTGACAGGTATTATACTATAAATATAGTCTAAACTATCAATAATCTATACTGTTAAAGGAGGAGAACAAAGTGAATTTCAGAGAGAATTATTTAAGGGCGGTCAATCATCAACCCTCAGAATTTGTACCGACATTTTTCACATCCACATATAGTGTCGGCTTCGGTGCCAAAAACGGACCATGGTTTGAGAAAGGTCCGGATGGGGGAGGCATGGACGGCTTTGGTGTTTGTTGGGTCACGCCTGCATCTGGGGGCGGCGCACCAATACCTAAGCCGGACGAATTTTTGCTTGACGACATCACCGAGTGGAGAGAGGTCGTCAAGTTTCCCGATTTGAATTCATTTGATTGGGAAACAGAAGCAGAAAAGGAGCTTAAAGGCTGCGATAGAGCACAAGTGGTCGTGGATTATGGCTGCGGCAATGGTATCTTTGAGCGCCTCGGTGCCTTGATGGGATTTGAGAATGCCCTGTATTCACTGTTGGCGGAGCCAGATGACTGCTATGAGTTCTTTTCGGCAGTAACAGATTACAAGATCAAAATTGCCAAAATGGCAGCTAAATATTATAAGGCCGACGCATTTACCAATTACGACGATATTGCCTCCGAGCAAAACACATTCATGTCTCCAAATACATATCGGGAATTAATCAAACCTCATCACAAGAGGCTTAATGACGCCGTTCGTGAACTTGGAATGATTCCCATATATCACTGCTGTGGCAAGGCAGAAGCACTTATTGAAGATTTTATTGATACGGGGGCTCAGGCCTGGACATCGGTTCAGCCCTGCAACGATATCGAAGCCTTACTTAAAAACTACGGAAATCAAATCACAATAATAGGCGGCTTTAACAGCAATGGCCGTCCCGGTATGCCGGATGCGAGCGAGGATGAGGTTCGATTCGAGGTGAGACGCTGTATCGATACATACGGGAAATATAATAGCTATGTGCTGTTTGGGGCAAAAATAGTCAACTCTTTAGACCCACAGGTTATAGCAAACGCATATATTCCCATCATTGATGAGGCTGTAAAGTATACCTCTGGAAAATAAAGAATTCCTTTAATATTTACTGTCAACAGGGAAGGAGCATTTTTTCTACCTAAATCTTACATATAGGGCGCCAGATGCAAGCATCTGGCGCCCTATATCCATTATGACAACTTTTTATTTTTTACCTCATCAAAAGCTGGTTTGCCCCCTGCTCAAATACCATTAAAGGATATCCATTGCCGCACAGAATCCTTCATAAGTAGCCTGTTTAACCATTCTGGCCTGCTTGGCATCACCTGTTACAACGAACCATTGGCAAATACCTTCCAGTGATTTAACAATATCAGAATCAGCGCGATTACCACAGGCATACAAAATGACATCTGCTTCCATTAATTGCTCTGCACCCTCTTTGTCGGTGAATTTAACACCGATATCAGTAATTTCATTCACCGATACACTGCAATCCCATGTCATACCGGCACGTTCCATTCTTGGTAACAATGCCCGACGTTGAGAGTCATTGGAATCCTTACACAAATCATCCCGCATCTCCAGAACATGGACCTTGGCGCCACACTCATCAGCAAAAAAGAAACCGGATTCACAACCAATGGCACCGCCACCAATCATAATGACCTTTCTCCCTTTAAGTTCCGGCAGATTGTTATACGCATACAAGGCATGCTTTGCCTTTTCAATGCCCTTAATCGGGGGAACAAAAGGATGGGAACCAACAGCGCAAATAACCGCATCAGGTTTCATTGACCAAATCAAATCATTAGTCACCTCAGTATTCACCTTGATATGAACGCCTGCCGATTTACAGCGGGCAATCAGAGAATCTCGATAACGCAGCAGCGATTCCTTATGGGTATCAATCTCAGTAAACCACAGCAATCCCCCTAAAACAGATTCTTTTTCGCACAGGGTAACCACGTGACCTCGCTCAGCTGCCGTCAGCGCTGCATACATGCCGGAAACACCACCGCCAATGACCAGCACTTTGCGGCTTCCCAAAGGCTTTGGTGCCTGACGCCAGCGCAATTCCCGTGATGCCCATGGATTGACGGCACAGTGCCACAGCTCGGGAATTGGACGTACCCCCGGATCAGATGCCAATGGATTAAAGCATGAGCAGCGCAGACAAGGTGCAATCTCATCTTCTTTCCCCGTCATCGCTTTATTGACAAATGCCGGATCGGCAAACTGCTGACGTCCTAATGCCACGAAATCACACTTACCCAAGGCAATGGCTTCCTCAATTTGTTCAGGTGTGTTAAAGCCGCCCACGGCCACCACAGGAACATGGACATTTTTCTTGATGGCCTCAGCCAAATCCAAATTACACCCGTGCTTGTCAAACATGGAGCTAAACGCTTTTGTATTGACATGATCCTGATAAACACCTGAAGTGACATGAATTAAATCGACATGGTTCTGGATAATTTTCGCAAACTCTATGCCATCTTCCAATGTCATGCCACCTTCAATCCGTTCGGATCCGGACATGCGATATTCAATCAAGAAATCATCACCGCAAACCTCTTTAATTTTTTTACAAACCATGATTGGGAAGCGGGCACGGTTCTCCATGGAGCCGCCATATTCATCGGTACGAAGATTAAAACGCGGCGAAATGAACTGGTTAAGCAACCAGCCGTGGCCACCGTGGAGGTTGACCATATTAAAGCCCAATGCCTTACAGTTCCAACAAGCTTCTGCCCAGTTTTCAGCCACGTGCGCCATCATCTCTACCGTCATCTCATCCACCTGCACCCCATCTTCACGAATAAACGCGGATGGTCCGATAGGATTCTTATGTCCGGCCACAGTATCCGGATGGTTCATGGCACCCACATGATTGAGTTGGATTGAGGCCATGGCTCCATGCGCCTTGATCGCTTCGGTCAACGTCATAATACTCTCCATGTGGAATGTTGTCATATGAGGCTCATAGACATTCAGTCCATGCTCATGTCTGGCAGAAAACTCGTCGTCAATGAAAGATTCGGTAAGGGTTACCAAGGCAAAACCACCCCTGGCCTTTGTCTCATAGCTATCAATCCCCTCGGGTGTGGGATAACCATAATCTACGATACGATTAGTCGTAATAGGTGAAGCAAATACACGGTTTTTGAATGTAACTCCTTTAATTGTAAAGGGAGAAAACATATTGGGATATTTTTTATGCATTAGTAACTTCCTCCTCCATTGGCTACAATAAACTGTCCGTTTATCCAACCGGCATCTTCACTGCATAGTGCTGAAATAACCTTGGCAAT
>Ga0153999_1000373_pt1 | contig 20228 bp, 15 predicted proteins | sample TSNC083MetaG_FD_104675 | JGI IMG/M metagenome (GOLD analysis project Ga0153999, IMG submission 104675) | Attine ant fungus gardens microbial communities from North Carolina, USA - TSNC083 MetaG | ecosystem: Host-associated > Fungi > Mycelium > Unclassified | place: USA: North Carolina, Lumber... | reverse complement strand
ATGATTGAGAGTTATCATTCCCTCCTTATTTTCGCAGGTCAGTCCGTCTGCCTTAAGCCTTAAAACCGGATCTGCCGGATCCGGCCTGTCGATATCCAACGCCACCTTTTTTCCTACCATCATCTCCGTCAGGGACGCCGCTGTTGCATCCGCAGTATTTACCGTATCAACGTATTCTCCCTTGCGCAGAACTGAAACCCGGTCGGAGAGTGCAAGAACTTCATGCAACTTATGGGTAATGATAATGATAGAGCGGCCGTCTGCCCGCATGTTCCTAAGAACCGCAAACAGCTTTTCCGTCTCCTGCGGGGTCAGTACCGCCGTCGGTTCATCCAGGATCAGCAGGCGGGCACCGCGGTACAGCACTTTAATGATTTCCACCGTCTGTTTCTGGGATACCGACATCTCATATATTTTTTGGTCGGGGTTCAGCTCAAATCCGTACTTCTCCACCAGTTCCATTATTTTCTTTTTTACTTCTGCCATATCCAGAATTTCCCGGCCGGGCAGCCCCAGTATAATGTTTTCGGCCGCAGTCAGCACATCTACCAGTTTAAAATGCTGATGAATCATACCGATGCCGAGGGCGAATGCATCTTTTGGCGACGCAATTGTCACCTCCCGGCCGTCGGCAAAGACTTGCCCCTCATCAGGAAAATAGATACCTGACAGCATATTCATAAGGGTGGTTTTTCCGCTCCCGTTCTCCCCCAGGATTGACAGGATCTCGCCTTTTTTCACTGCCATGCAGATATTGTGATTAGCTATCACTTTTCCAAACCGTTTGGTAATGTTTTTCAATTCAATTGCATTGTTCTGCTGTTCCACAAACAGTTCCTCCATTCCCCGAAAGTAAATCGGACGAAACCACCGGGTCGGCAGCTTCGCCCTTCATACTGCTGTTTTAAGTTAATATTACTGATTTGTTTTATCGGTAATTCCATCAATCAAGATGGCAAATGCCGGTGCCGATGCCAATTCGGACTCATGGAAATATCCGTCATAAATATATTGTTTATAAGTTTCCATCAGTTTCGCATTATCCTCCGGTTTCTGTCCGTCAACCGTCCAGGTGGAAGTGTCAAAAACATGCAGGCTGCCAGACTTGATTGCGGCTTCCACTTCGGCCACTTTTTCTTCCGTTCCGGCTGCCACGTTAGCCGTATTCAGCTCGGTAATCCGGTTTGCACCGTCCGTATAGCCCTGGCACCAGTCAGGTACAATGGCGGTTCCGTCAATAACACTCTGAGCCGCATAAGTATAATATGGACCCCAGTTAATCGATGCCGAAGTAAGCGCCTGTGTCGGTGCTGTTGCAATCATGGAAATATTATAGCCGACTACCGGTATTCCGGCAGCTTCACAGGCCGTCGGCGCTCCGGTTGTATCCGCATGCTGGCTGATCAGTACGCAGCCGCCGGCAATCAGCGATTCAGCGGCTTCCTTTTCCAGATCAAAGCTTGCCCAGCTGTTGGTATAAGTAACATCCATCACAGCCTCCGGGCATACCGAACGCACGCCCAGGAAAAAGGATGTATAGCCACTGACTACCTCAGCATAAGGATACGCCCCGACGTAACCAACCTTTGGTTCGGTAATGGTGCCTGCCTCCAGCATCTCATTCAGCTTCATACCGGCCACCACACCGGAAACATAACGGGACTCGTAAATAGCGGTAAAAAAGTTATGTAAATTATTCAGCCCGCTGGTGGCTGCCTGATAGCCGGTTGCGTGACAGAATTCCACCTCCGGGAACTCTCCTGCCGCCTGCTTAATATAATCCTCATGTCCGAAGCTGTTTGCAATAATCAGCTGGCATCCCTGTTCGGCCAGATCCACAGCGGCATCATAACTGCTTTCATCCTCCGGGGTATTCCATTTTACAATTATCTGCGAATCGGTAAGGCCCAGTTCCTTCTGCATCTCTTTTGCACCTGTATAATGAGCAGCAGTGTATCCTTCATTTTCATCACCGATAAAAATAAACCCAACCTTCAAAGCATCGGCGGCCACACCGTTTCCGGCGGATGCTTCCGGTGCCTGTTCGGTGGTGCTTGCGGACGTCTCTCCGGCAGCCGTTTCGGTTTTCGCCGGTGCTTCTGCCGACGGTTTTCCCTGCCCGCTTCCTCCACATGCGGTCAGCGCCAGTACCATGGCGGCTGATGCGATGACGCTTAAAGCTTTTTTCATAATTGCTCCTCCTCTGAAAAAAAATCTCATTATTGATAATAATTACCAAGTAAATTATCGCATTAATACCGGCTTTTTGCAACTTATTTTTTTTCATCAATTCCCGGTAAATCCGGCTTTACTTACTGTTCTATTTCATTTAAAATAAGTTATAATTGTTTACCGGAGGATCCTATGCATCTGACAAAAAAAGAACGCAACCTGTCTCTTGATTTTTTAAAAGCCTGTGCCATCTTTTTGGTGGTATTTTATCATAATTCGCAGTTAAACCCGGACAGCTTTATAGATAACCTGTTTATGCTGCTGCCGAATGCCGCAGTTCCGTGCTTCTTCATGGCTTCCGGTGCCGTATTTTTTAACCGGTCTTTCCACCTGCGGCGGCACATCCTGCGGATGCTCCGTTTCTATCTGGTTATGGTGGCATGGAAGGCCGCCTATCTCGTTTTTTACCTATTCTGGGGTGCTCCGTTCGACGGATCGCTAAGGAAAATTTTATCTTATCTGTTTCTATTCCAGACCTGGGACGGTGTCGGAACTGCTCATTTCTGGTTTATGGAAGCGATGCTGACGGTCTTGCTGGCCGCTCCGTTTCTTTATTTCTGCTATCACACAAACAGTGAAGACTGTGGCCTGGCCGGCCGGATATTCCCCGGCCACAGCCCGCTATTATGGTATTTACTGACGATCCTGTTTGTCTTTAATCAGCTCACTGCCGCCGGCGGACTGCTGATTCACCTGTTATCGGTACTGCTTGGGAAACCGGCTCTGGACGTTACGCCGTTTGCCGAAATCAACCCCTTCAGCTTCCGCTATTCAGACTATTTTACCTATTATCTGCTGGGCGGGCTGCTGTTTGAGCAAAAAAACCGTATTTCGATAAAAGCAGCTATATCCATAGCTGCTGCCGGAATCACCGGACTGCTGCTGATTAAATACATCCAAACCGGCTCCTTGAGGTGGGAAGGCATCCTGCTGCAAAACGGCTACTACTGGATCTCCACAATGCTGCTTGCAGCCGGCCTTTTTCTGATGGCGCTGCATCTTAAGGTATCGGGACAAACCCGTTTGGGACGCTTGGCCAAAATAGCCGGAAGCTCTACCATGGGGATTTTCTATCTTCATATTCCGCTGATCTTTATTCTGACCCCACGGCTGTTTGAACCGGTCAGCGGCTGGAACAGCTGGCTGCTGAATGCCGCCGAATCCTTTTTCATCTGTCTGATTGCGCTTATGATCAGCCGGGCCGGCAGACACATACCGGCGCTGAACCGGTTGTTTGGCGGTTGATAATTGCCAAATCTGATGCTGTTTTGAAAAAAAGCACAAAAATACATTGACACAAGTGTAAATAATAGTGTAAAATATCTATATAGAGTTGATGGGCTGTTACTGGTAAAGCAGGCAAAACCAAATTACTCGGATTATGTGTAGTCATATTGTCCGGATAATTTGGTTTTTTTATTTGGAGGTTAAAATGAAAGTTTACAGACCAATAAATAATAATATTGTCAGTGCTTTTGACGATGAAGGACGCGAAGTTGTAGTCATTGGTAAAGGAATTGGATTTCAGGCCAAAGAGGGAACAGTTATCCCACCTTCGAAAATTGAAAAAATATTTACAATGCGCAGCAAAAATGAAACAGAACGGTTAAAGGAAATACTCGCCTCCCTGCCGCGGGAATACCTGGAAATAACCGATGAAATCATTACCTACGCCAAACATCAGTTAAAACGGCAGCTGCACGAAGGCATTTATATTACCTTGGCGGATCACATCAATTTTACTGTGTTGCGGGTTAAACAGGGAATGAATTTACAAAATGTCCTTCATTCTGAAATCCGTCGGTTTTATGCCAAAGAATACGCGATCGGCAAATATGCTTTAAACATTATGCAGAAACGGCTGGGCATCGTATTGCCAGACGATGAAGCTGCATCGATTGCACTTCATATCTTCAACGCGGAATATGATATTTCAATCAGCGATGCTTTTCACGCAATCAAGCTCTTAGATCATATCCTCGACATCGTGACTGAAAAAACCGGTCTGGTAATCGATGAGACCAATTATTATTGTGAACGCTTTATTACACATTTAAAGTTTTTAACCCAAAGAATTGTTAAAAATGAGATTTTACCCGAGAGTGATGATGAATTTTTTGAAATCATCAGAGTCCGCTACCATGAGGAACTCAAATGCAGCGAGTACATATCTGATTATGTTTATAAAAATTATGGGTATACAATACCGCGCGAGCATACAGCTAGTCTCGCGATCCATATAAAGCGCATCAAAGTTTCAGGCACAGGTAACACTCAGGTTTAAAAACCTGTAAATAATAGTTATTTAAAGGAGGATCTTATTATGATGAAACAAATGCAAAGGCTAGGGAAATCGCTGATGCTGCCGGTCGCATGTTTACCGGTGGCGGCTATTCTGATGGGGATCGGGTACTGGATTGATCCTACCGGCTGGGGAGCCAATGATGTCAAGGCAGCATTTTTGATTACGGCGGGCGATGCTATTATCGGTAACATAGCTATCCTGTTCGCCCTGGGTGTCGCGATCGGTATGTCCGACGATGGTGAAGGAACCGCTGCTCTCGCCGGGCTTGTTTCGTGGCTGATGGTTCAAAAGCTTTTATCCCCTGGCTCAATGAGTATGTTTCTGGGAATTGATGCCGGCGATGTCAACGCCGCTTTCAGCAAGCTCAACAATGCCTTTATCGGCATCCTCTGTGGTATTACCGGCGCTGTCTGCTACAACCGGTTCCGAAACACCCGGCTTCCCGATGCATTGTCGTTTTTCAGCGGTAAACGCTGCGTTGCTATCGTGACCGCCTTTGTAACTATCGTCGAAGTCCTTATCCTTGCCGTAATCTGGCCGTACATCTATTCCGGTCTTATCGCATTCGGCAAAGCGATTATAAGCACCGGCGCAATTGGCGCAGGAATCTACGCCTTCCTTAACAGAATGCTGATTCCCTTCGGCCTGCATCATGCACTAAATTCGGTATTCTGGTTTGATGTTGCGGGTATTGATGACATTGGAAAATTCCGGGGCACGGTACCCGGCGGTGTCTTGGGGCAGACCGGTATGTATATGACAGGCTTTTTCCCGATTATGATGTTCGGACTTCCGGCGGGTGCCCTGGCAATGTACCACACCGCCAAAGAAAATAAGAAAAAAATAGCTTACGGCCTGCTTTTTGCCGGCGCCGTTTCCTCTTTTTTTACCGGTATCACCGAACCTTTGGAATTCAGCTTCATGTTCCTCGCCCCTGTACTTTATTTCGCACATGCGGTTCTCACGGGTATTTCGGCGGCTGTCTGCAGCCTGCTTCCCGTCCGTTCGGGTTTCGGTTTCAGTGCCGGTTTCGTAGACTGGTTCTTAAGCTTCAAATTCCCGATGGCTCTGAATTCTTGGCTTTTAATACCGATTGGGCTTGTGTTTGCTGTAATTTATTATCTCTTATTCCGTGTCATGATAACAAAGTTAAATTTAAAAACACCCGGCCGTGAAGATGATGACATAAGTGATGAGGAGAAAAATATTGCGATTGACATCAATGATTTTACAGCTATGGCAGAAACAATCATTGACGGGCTTGGTGGTAAGGAAAACATCACCTCGCTTGATAACTGCATCACACGTCTCCGTATTGAGATTAAGAATTATGAACTCGTGAACGAAAAGAAGATCAGGGCCTCCGGAGCGGCAGGTATCATCCGCCCAAGCAAAACGGCGGTTCAGGTCGTAATCGGACCCAAAGTGCAGTTTGTCGCGGATGAGGCCAAGAGGCTTATTAAATAATGTGTAAACTACCTTCCAAATATAAAAGCGCGTCACCGGGAGTAGGAATTAGTACGGGCGGGCGAGCAGGAAAGTCCAGTACATAGCGTTTTCCCTGGCGCATCACCGCCAGGGGGCCGCTCTGGGATGCAAACCGCACACATTCCGTTCCGGGTTGGACATAATTCAATACTACAAAGCCCGAGGCCAGGGTTGCATGACCACACAAATCAATCTCAAAAGCAGGAGTAAACCAACGGATATGCCACTCATTATCATCTTTGAGAATGAAGGCCGTTTCGGAAAGATTATTCTCCCGGGCGATACACTGCATCATTTCCGTTGAAAGCCAGTTGTCCAGCAGGCATACCCCGGCCGGATTCCCTGAAAAAAGCACATCTGTAAAAGCATCTACTATAAAATACCGCATCGGAAACCTCCCATCACTGCTTCAAAATATCCATAAATTCCTCACCGGTAATTGTCTCCCGTTCCAGCAGGTAGGCCGAAATTTCATTCAGCTTGCCGGCGTTCTCTTTTAAAATACCCATCGCCTTTTCATACTGATCTTTAATAATCCGGATCACTTCCTCATCGATCAGCCGGGCCGTCTCCGGTGAGCAGGTCAGTGAAGCATCCCCGCCCAGATACTGGTTGGTAACCATCTCCAATGCCACCATCCCGAACTGGCTGCTCATTCCGTAGCGGGTAACCATCGCCCGGGCAATCTTTGTCGCCTGCTCAATATCATTGGCCGCACCGGTCGTAATCGTACCAAACATAAATTCCTCGGCCGCCCGGCCGCCGGTCAGCGTAGCAATCTTATTAAGCGCTTCTTCCTTACTCATCAGGAATCGTTCGCTCTCCTCCACCTGCATGGTATAACCCAAGGCTCCCGATGTCCTGGGAATAATCGTAATCTTATGCACCGGCGCGCTTTCACTCTGACATGCCGCCACCAGGGCATGACCTACCTCATGATAGGCAACAATTCGTTTTTCGTTCTTGGAAACGCTAGAATCCTTCCGCTGGTATCCGGCGATGACCACTTCCACGCTTTCCTCCAGATCTTCCTGAGTTACCGTCGTCCGCCCTTGACGGACGGCCCGCAGTGCCGCTTCATTGATAATATTGGCAAGCTCCGCACCGCTTGCTCCCGATGTGGCGCGGCCGATTCCATTCATATCCACATTGTCGGAAAGTTTCACTGCTTTTTGGTGAACCTTAAGTATTGCCTCCCGGCCTTTCAGATCCGGCAGCTCCACCGGAATTCTCCGGTCAAACCGCCCCGGCCGTAAAAGCGCCTTATCCAGCGATTCCGGCCGGTTCGTAGCGGCCAGGATAACAACCCCTTGGCGGCCGTCAAAACCATCCATCTCCGCCAGCAGCTGGTTGAGCGTCTGCTCCCGCTCATCATTGCCGCCGAAACCGCCGCCGTCACGTTTTTTTCCGATGGTATCGATCTCGTCAATAAAAACAATGCACGGCGCCTTTTCATTCGCCTGCTTAAACAGATCCCTGACCTTGGCCGCCCCCATGCCGACAAACATTTCCACAAATTCCGAACCGGAAATAGAGAAAAACGGTACATGCGCTTCACCTGCTACAGCTCTTGCCAGCAGCGTCTTACCGGTGCCGGGCGGTCCGACTAAAAGCGCCCCCTTGGGCAGTGTGGCACCGATTGCAGCATATTTCTGGGGATTGTGCAGAAAGTCCACAATTTCATTCAGTGCTTCCTTAGCCTCTTCCTGTCCCGCCACATCCGCAAAAGTCTTGCCGGTTTCAGATTCCGCATATATTTTGGCATTTGATTTGCCAAATGTCATCGCATTGCTCATCCCACCCATGCGTTTGGCCATCATCCGGCTCATGATCTGGCCAATTATCACAAACATCAGAATCGGCAGCACCCATGTCGTAAAAAAGCTAAGCAGCGGCGAGGCCGTTTCCGGAATCACCTTGCCAAATTCCACACCCGCCGCTTCCAGCCGCCCGGTCAAATTATCATCCGGCCAGATTCCGGTCTTATAATAAGACTCCGTGCCGTCTGCATTCTTCGCTGAAAACGTAATCTGATTATCGCCCTGGCTGACCTTATTCACCTCGCCGTCCGCAACCATCTGCAAGAACTCGTTGTAGCCCACTTCGCGGATCTGGCGTTCAATGATCTTGGGAAAGACCAACGCATTCAGCAGCATGGTCACCGCCAGTACCATCAAATAATAATAAAGCCAGCTTCGTTTCGGCTGTTTTGATTCATCATTTTTTATTCCCATAGTAATCTCCTTTCTTTTTTATTATAAATCAAAAGCGAAGGTAATGAAACCCTCGCTCCTGTTAAATATTTCTAAAACTTTTCTAATATTTTTTCAAACACTTCCTTCGGACGGTCAATCACATACTGGGGACAGTAAGATTCCAGCTCTTCTCTTTCCCGAAATCCCCATGTCACACCAACCGTTGTCAGACCGGCGCCCAGGCCGGTCTTCATGTCCGTATCGGTATCGCCAAAATACAGACATTCTCTGGCTTTCACCTGCAGCGTATCCAAAATTCTGACCACTCCCGCCGGATCCGGTTTTTTCGGAATCTCCGGACACTCCCCGACGACGTAATCAAAATAACCTTTGCCAAACACCGCTTCAATATTTTCAACAGCTTTGGCATGGGGTTTATTTGACAAAACCGCCAGCATCAGTTTCCGTTCTTTAAGGCCTTTCAAAAGCTCCCCGATTCCGTCATAGGGTTTTACCTCATGCATGGAATACCTGCCGAATTTTTCCCGGTATACCTTAAGGCCTTCCTCATAATGAGCCAGGTCTGCATCACCGCTGTATTTCAGCACCCGTTCCACAAGCATTTTGTATCCGTCACCAACAAACGTTTTAATATGATCCTGATCCACCTCCGGATACCCGAAATGCTTAAGCATCTGGTTGACCGAATACGTCAATGAGCTTAAAGTGTTTAACAAGGTTCCGTCCAAATCAAATATACAGCAGCGATACATATTTCGTCTCCTATTCTCTAACTGTTTTTTTCAGTGCTGCTAATATTATACAACCAATAGCCGATCCAATCAAGACGGCAGCCAAATAACCCAGCGGATTTCCGATTGTCGGCAGGACAAAAATACCTCCATGCGGGGCACGCAGCGTAGAGTTAAAGAACATGGACAGCCCGCCGGCCACGGCAGAGCCGACGATGCAGGAAGGAATGACGCGGAGCGGGTCCTGAGCCGCAAATGGAATCGCCCCCTCGGTAATAAAGGATAACCCCATAATATAATTGACCAGTCCCGATTGCCGCTCTTTCTGCGTAAATTTCTGTTTAAAGAAGGTCGTACACAGAGCGATCGCAATCGGCGGAACCATCCCGCCCGCCATCACGGCGGCCATAACCTCATAGTTTCCCTCTGCCAGCTGTGCGGTTCCGAACACATAAGCCGCCTTATTAACCGGGCCGCCCATATCCACCGACATCATCCCGGCCACTACCATTCCGAGCACGATCCGGCTGGTGCCGCCCATGCCGCTAAGAAATCCGGACAAGGCATCATTAATCATGCCCATGTAGGGATTAATAAAGGTTGTTACCACACTGGCAAGAAATACTCCCAGCACCGGATACAGCAGCACCGGTTTGATCCCTTCCAGTGATTTGGGCAGGCGGCTAAAAAGCATCCTTAAGCCAAGGACAATATATCCGCCGACAAATCCGGCAAACAACGCTCCTAAAAATCCGGCATTAATATCGCCGCCGGCCGGATTTAGAAAGGTACTGCCCATCTTCGCGATCAGTCCGGCGACAAATCCGGCGGCCAGACCCGGACGGTCGGCAATACTCATGGCGATATATCCGGCCAGAACCGGCAGCATCATCCCGAAGGCCTGCTCGCCGATGGTTTTTAAATAAGCTGCCAGCGGGGTATTTTTACCAAAATTGGACGGATCAATTTCATAGTTATCGAATAAAAACGCCAATGCGATCAAAATTCCGCCGCCGATTACAAACGGCAGCATGTGGGAAACACCGTTCATCAGATGTTTGTATATCGTTCTTCCGACGCTGTCCTGTGCCTGACTGCCGCTTATGTCTTCAGCACTTACACTGTTACCGGCATGATAGACTGATACCTCACCGCCGACCGCTTTCTTAATCAGCGCCTCCGCATGATGGATGCCTTCGGACACCGGAACCTGAATTACCGGTTTGCCGTCAAACCGCGCCATTTCAACATTCTTATCAGCAGCAATGATAATACATTCGGCCGCCGTAATTTCCGCTTTGGTCAGAACATTATCTGCACCGGCCGAGCCATTCGTCTCTGCTTTCAGAGAAATCCCCAGCTTTTTCCCGGTATTCTCCAAATTCTCTGCTGCCATATAAGTATGGGCAATGCCTGTCGGACATGCCGTAACAGCCAGCACCCGGTAGGAAGCAGTTTTCGTCTGCTGCGGTTTTTCTTCCTCTGCTTCATCAATAACCTTAATAAATGCTTCCTTGCTTTCTGCCTTTAGAAGCGCCTCTTTAAAGCCCGGCTTCATCAGTAACACCGACAGCTTCGCCAGCGCTTCAAGATGAGTATCCGCCTCCCCTTCCGGAGCAGCAATCATAAAAATCAAATTAACTAAAGAACCGTCAAAGCTGCCATAATCAACGCCGTCCGGTACGGTAATGACCGCCAGGCCGGCTTCCTTAACAGCCTTAACTTTGGCATGGGGAATTGCAATGCCCTCACCCACCGCCGTACTCCCCAGCTGTTCACGATCCAAAATTCCCTGTTTATAACCAGCCTTATCATTCAGCCGACCGCCCTGGTTCAAAAGCTCCACCAGCCGGTCAATTGCTTCTTCCTTCGTCGCTGCCGTCACTCCCAGCTCCATGCTTTTAAGCTTCAATAACTCTGTAATTTTCATCCCCTAACCTCCTTATGAATCTTCTGATATAGTGTTCTGATGTCATCCCCAGTGGCCAGACCCTCCGAAAATGCACTGGCACTTCCGGCTGCCGTTCCCCAGCAAAGTGCCGCTTCATAGCTGCCGGTCTTAAGATAGCCGGACAGAAACCCGGCTACCATGGAATCCCCTGCTCCCACCGAATTTTTCACGATGCCCGCCGGCGGCAGCCGCCGGATAATCTGATGATCCTCGGTAATCAGAATTGCCCCGTCACCAGCCATCGAAACGAGAACATTCCGGGCTCCCCTATCCTGTAAAATTTTGGCATGACGGATAATATCGGCCTCATCCTTCAACACGGCACCAAACATTTCCCCCAGCTCATGATTATTCGGCTTAATCAGAAACGGCCGGTACTGTAGTACATTAAGCAGCAGATCACAGGTGGCGTCCACCACCACCCGGACACCTGTCCCGGACACCCGCTCCATAATCTCTTCATAGATGGTGTCACTGATCGATGATGGAATACTTCCCGACAAAACCAGCCAGTCTTCCGCTTTCAGATGCTTCATTTTTTCCATCAGCTGATTGACATCAGCGGCGGTAATATCCGGCCCGGCACCGTTGATTTCCGTCTCCGTTCCGGCTTTTATCTTGACATTAATCCGGGTCATTCCCTTTTTTACCCGGATAAAATCCGCCTGAAATCCCAGCTCCCCCGCTCCCCGGTACAGTTCTTCCCCGGTAAATCCGGCCACAAAGCCCCAGGCAGTACTTGCCACACCCAGATTAGCCAGAACTGCCGAAACATTAATGCCTTTTCCGCCGTAAAATATTTGCTCCTCCCTGGTTCGGTTAATCTCTCCCGGCAGAAATTCAGCCAGCTTTACCACATAATCCAAGGCCGGATTAAATGTTACTGTGTAAATCATCAGTCTTCAAATTCCCCTTTCGCGAAATATAATTTCATCATCTGACCTCATCATAATATGATGCTTCTATTTCGTCAATATATTTTTTGGGAAATTTAATTTCACCTGCTAATTTCGTCATAAAGGCCAAATTTTCATGTCTCAAATTGTGTATTCTGCCAATAAAAAATGGCTAAAAAAACCCCTGATGGACGGTATCTCCGCTGTACCGTTCATCAGGGCCAACATTTCTATATATATACGATTTCCAGATTCCCCAAATGCACCTTGCCGGTAATCGTCAGCGCCGGTCCGTCAAAAACCTCAATCCGGGTATGCTCATTGACATTTCCCATAACGCAGTCAATATTGACAATCACCGGCCAATTTGCGGGAATAAACAACTCAGTGTTTCCCAGCAGACAGCTCACGTTAATTTCTGCTCCATCCGGATGCAGCCGTACATTATCAAAATATACTTTCAAATATCCCAGCGAGCAATCAAACCTTCCGCTTTTCAGGCAGTCCGAATGCAGGTATTTACAACTCCCGGCCATAGAAACATAGCAGTTCACATCATTCCCATCGACGTGGTCAACGGTTTCGTTCTTCTCATAATTGCCCCCATGTCCTTTAAAGCCACCGGCATGATGGGAATGAAATCGTCCCGTCCAGCCATGCTCAGACGGCAGCAGGATCGAAAGACCGATGCCGAGCAGCAGCGCTGCCGATAGTATGGTCCACGGAACCAGCACCGTAATGTTCAATGGCTTTGCATAAACAATCAGCAGAAATGCAATTCCTAAACATAGATTAAAATAGTTCCTGCGCAGGAATCCTGAAACGACTATTGGTACCAATATAACGGTAAACAAAAGACTCCTTACATTGATGCCGGTAAAATACCCCAGTTTATTGACAATAACCAGGATTGCCGCAGCTATACAAAACACACCCCAAAATTTTTTCTCAACCCTCATAACAGCTCCTTTCATTCAAACGCTCACTTAAGCTTTTATAATAACGGCGGGATACATAAACCTGTTTATGGCTTTTATAAAACTGAATCAGGCTGGATGAAGTAAGATTACGGCTGACTATTAATATCTGCTTAACATTTACGATCGTGGATTTGGAAATACGGACAAATACCCGGGGCAAAAAATTCTCCAGCTCATACAGCCTGAACTTAATCCGGAAGGTATCGTTCCGTGTATGGGCATAGACATAACTTTCACTCGTTTCAAAAAACAAAATATTTTTAAGCGGAAAGTAAAACTCCTGATTTTCCTTGTAAAATGTCATCATTGATGCCTCCGCCGATTCCTCTGAAATTAATTTCTGCAGCTTTTGAATCTGCCCGGTAATCTGCTTGCAGCGGATAATAATTTCATCCTCGCAGATACCGTCCTCAACTTCCAAACGTATCTTCATGCCGTCACCTCTGATTTATTATAACAGCTTTTTCCGTTAAAAAAACACTTTGTTCCCCAGCGGTAAAAAAAAACAGGGTAAGCGGTTGCAAAACCAGGAATAATTCTCAAATTAAAGCGCAGAGAATAATTGACAGCCATTCAGATATGGTTTAATATCTGTTAAGAACCTAAAAATACCCTATGAGGAGCCTTCCATGATCCGAGTTGCTATTGTTGAGGATGAACGCAAGGATGCCGCAATCCTGGTAAATTATTTAAACCGATATAAATCTGAGTACGGTGACGATTTTACCATCACCACTTTTTCCGATGGTCTGGACATTGTTTCCGATTATACAGCCGACTATGATATTATTTTCCTGGATATTCAGATGAAACATTTAGACGGCATGAAAACCGCAGAGAATATCCGAAAATTGGATGAGAATGTGGTTTTTATTTTTATTACTTCCACAGTTCGTTTTGCCGTACAGGGTTATATGGTAGATGCCCTGGGGTATGTGCTCAAACCGGTTCCTTACCTGGCATTTTCTCAGCTCGTATCAAAGGCGGTAAAACAGGTTAAGGCACGGCAGTCCAGGGATTATCTTCATCTGGAGATTGACAGTGGCTTTGTCCGGCTGGAAATTTCTCAGATTTACTTCATTGAAAGCCAGCTCCATCATATCATTGTCCATTCTGAAAAAGGTGATTTTCTTACCGCCGGACCCCTAAAACGGGTGGAACAGTGTCTGGCAGACAAGGGCTTTGCAAAATGCCATAGCGCTTATTTGATAAATTTAAGCCATGTAAACGGCTGTTTACAAAATAGAGTGATTCTCTCCGAAAATACTGAGCTTCCCATAAGCCGCAGCCGGAAAAAAGCTTTTCTTGACAATCTTACCGATTATATAGGAGGTAACTGGCTATGAACCTTTCTGATCTTATGAATACTCCCAGGCTTTACACAGCCCTGGCCGAATGGGGTGCCTGCCTGCTCTATATTCTCATGCAAAAACGACGAATCACCGGCTGGAAGCTTCCGTTTGCCCTTGCCGGTGCGCTATGTTTTTTTATTATATACCATCATATTGCCGGGTTACTTCCGCTGTATCTCTGGATTCCGGGAATGATCGGGGCAATTCTGGCCATGTATGCCCTGATTCATGGAATATGCGACACCATTCCGATTGATGCCGGTTTTTGCTGCATCCGGGCATTTGTGCTGGCCGAATTTACAGCCTCCCTCCACTGGCAGCTCTATGTCTGGTGGGTAGTAACCTTTGGAAAAGAACAGCAGCTTCTGTCTTTCATTTCCATGATTTTAGTCTATACAGTGTCTTTCATCCTCTTCTATCTGCTTGAAAAAAACTACTTTCCAAAGGATGAGCGGCTTAACCTCAGCAGGAATGAATTATCCGGTGCAGCCATCATTGCCATTACCGCATTCGCGATAAGCAATCTAAGCTTCGTTATGCCTAATACGCCTTTTTCCAGCAGCACCTACTCCATTCTCTATGTGCGTACCCTGGTGGATTTTGGCGGTCTGTTAATGCTCCTGTCCCAGCAGAACAAGCGAGAGCAGCTACGGATGCGCAGTGAGAACCAGGCGATCAACAATGTCCTTCAGCATCAGTACAATCAATATCGGCTCTCCGTTGATAACATGGAAATACTGCGGAAAGAATTCCATGATTTAAAACACTATCTGATTGCCATCCGCTCGGAACAGGATCCGCATAAAAAGGAGCAGTATCTTGCGGAAATGGAGGAGGCGATTCTAACTCAGGAAGCCCTCTCAAATACCGGAAACAGCGTCTTAGATGTGGTACTGACCAATAAAAGCATCTATTGTGTCCAGAACCATATTAATTTTACCTGTATGGCCGATGGAAAACTGGTAAGCTTTATGCATGTCAAGGATATCTGCTCTCTTTTCGGCAACGCTTTAGACAATGCCATCGAGTGTGTTTCCCAGTTCTCCGTCCCCGATAAACGTACGATTACATTATCCATGTATAAGCGGAACTCACTTCTGATGATTCAGTTTGAAAATTATACAGAAACGTCTCTGAATATTAAGCGAAACGGCCTGCCTGTCACTACCAAAAGCGACAAACAATTACATGGCTACGGACTGAAAAGTATCAAGCAAGCCGCCCAAAAGTATAACGGTACCATGACCTTACATTCGGATAATTACTGGTTTACCCTGCGGGTTTTAATCCCTGTTAAAGACGATCCTGCCGGTTAATAGTTCGATCTAGAAACAGCATAACAGGGAGGACTATTATGTCCTCCCTGTTATGCTGGATGATTGCCATATTTTCTTATTTCCCCGCCAGCTTCTTTTCATAATTCTTATTGGCTTTTTGATTAGTAAAATATTCCTTGATTATTTTTTTAGCTCCTTTAAACACATGTCCGTTCACCGCCATGACCATTCCATCCACCATCTCACGGCTCACGGCTCCTCCGGTCATCTTAGCAATCCCACGGAAAGGCATATTGTAAATAAAGAGAATATTTAAATCCGGCTTCCCTTTGTCTTCGCTCCGCTTTTTCAGTCTGGCTAACACCCGATAGACGAACCGGGCAAGACCGCTTTTCGCATATTGTATCTGGCAGATGGCGTCATTTGGTCCCAATTTTCCCGACCATCTGCCATCCGGAACCGCGCAGCCAAGCAGCTCTGCAAACTCCTGATCCGGCACATCCTGCACCTGCCCGGAAAAATACCTGGACATATGTTCCTGCTGATAAGGGGAGCCTTTCGTGGTTCCCTCGATGGAAATGTTTCCGGCCAGCTTCACATCCGCCACGCTGGAACCAACAACGATGGTATAATCTCCGCCCTCTCTCGCCCAGCCATTCGTCTTTGTGTTCCAGTAACGAAAGGTCTTATCATCAAAGGGAATTCGTACCTTCCGGCTCTCACCGACTGATAAAAACACCTTCACAAAGCCTTTTAACTCTTTATCCGGACGGAAAATCTGCCCCTTCGGTCCCCCCACATACAGCTGCGCCACTTCAGCCCCGTCCCGGCAGCCGGTGTTTGCAAGTACGAATTCAACTCCTGTCTCTTCAACAACCAGATCCGAGTACTCAAAGGTCGTATATGACAGACCATAGCCAAAGGGATACTGCACCTGCACTTTTGTGGTGTCGTAATATCGATAGCCTACAAAAATGCTTTCCCGGTACTCGGAGTTTCTCTGGGTAATTGGGAAATACCTAAATGCCGGGGTGTCTTCGTAACGCAGAGGATAGGTCTCATTCAGTCTTCCGGAAGGATTTACATTTCCCACAAGAACCTCCATCATGGCTTCTGCCCCTGCCTGACCTCCCAGGTATCCGTGAAGCAGTGATTTGCAGCAGTAATGCCAGGGTGTCTCAATGGCGGAACCGGCGCTTAATATGCCCACAATGTTAGGATTAACCTTCGCCAGGGACTCTAATAACTCAATCTGATTCTGGGGAATCCGCATATGGGTGCGATCTAAACCCTCCGACTCACTTAGTTCATCCAATCCAAAGCAATAGATCACCACATCTGCCATCGCAGCCAGATTCAGCGCAGTTTTCTTAAGGGTCTCATCACGCTCTCCGATTCTGCGGTAACCCTGAACACAGCCTACACAGGTAACCGGATAGTCTGAAACTGCCTGTTTCATGGACACCAGCTGCGTGGGATTTACGATGGAAGAACCTGCCCCCTGATATCTTGGTGTCATGGCAAAGTCGCCGATTAACGCTACCTTAGTCTTTTCCTTTAAGGGAAGCAGCGGCTCAGGGTCAGCCTGATTCTTTAAAAGGATAATACTCTCGGCGGCCGCCCGTCTTGCCAGTTTATGATGAGCCGGCACTGTTTTTTCTGATTGATTCATTCCGGGTGCCCCCGCGCCGGCATCTTTCGTCAATTTAAGCACTGCATCCAGCAGGTCAGCCACACAGGTATCCAGTTCGGCCATGGTCAGCCGGCCGGTATTTACAGCAGCTATCACTTCTCTGGCAGCGCCTAATCCCGGTGCCGGCATCTCTAAATTAGATCTGGCAGCCACCGCACGCACATGGTCATTAGACCCGCCCCAGTCGGTAATCACTACCCCTTCAAATCCCCATTCCTTCCGGAGAATATCCAACAGCAGATGTTCATTTTCATTGGCATAGGTACCATTAATTTCATTGTAGCTGGTCATGATTGCTCCTGCCCCGCCTTCCTTTACCGCAATCTCAAACCCCGTTAAGTAAATTTCCCTCAGGGTACGTTCATCCAGCACGGAATTCATAGCCATTCGGAGCAGCTCCTGGCTGTTCACTGCAAAATGTTTGGGGCAGGCATATACCCCCTGACTCTGAATGCCTTTTATGTATGCCGCCGCCATTTTTCCGGAAAGATACGGATCTTCGGAAAAATATTCGAAGTTCCGGCCACATAAGGGACTGCGCTTAATATTAAGCCCCGGGCCAAGGAGAACATGAACCTTCTGGACGGATGCTTCCTCACCAAGAGCTTTTCCCACCTCTTCCCCCAGAGATACATCCCAGCTGTTGGCTACCGTTGCGGCTGTAGGAAAACAGGTAGCAGGCAGTGAGGCATTAAGCCCTAAGTGATCCCCATCCCCGGCCTGCTTACGGACTCCGTGAGGTCCGTCAGAACAGAAAATGGACGAAATCCCCAGACGGTCAATATTTCTGGTTTCCCAGACATTTTTACCGCTTAAGAAAGCGGCCTTTTCCTCCAGTGTCATTTGATCAATCAACTCTTTATGTTTCATTTTACCTGCCTTTCTTGTTTCTGCCTTAAAGTGACGGCACAGGCACCAAGCCCGCGCCGTCATCCTCCTGTTAAGCCGCTTTTTCCTTAAATATCACCTTCATAATCGGGAAGAATACCCAGAATGAAATTACACAATTAATCAGCATGGTTATGATATCTGCCATAGTCATTCCGGCTCCCCCTCCCATAAGGTTCATGAAGAAGCCATAAATCGGGGTTTTGTAAAGCCCCTGAAGAGCCGCCGCACCAACGGAAATAATTACCCAGGCAATGAAGTACCAAAAGGCTGCCTTGCCTACGCCGGTATCGGATTTAAATGTTACTTTCCTCTGCAAGAAGAAGTTAATTACCTGAGCGACAAAGAGAGTAATCTCTACTGCCAGAAAATAAGCCAGTCCGCCGCCGCCACCGTCACCGATCGCACCGGCAGCATAATCAAAGATGTAAAACGTGCTGCCGTCTAAATTATGTCCGACCGGCAGAACCTGAAAATTCGTGCTCACCAGTGAAGTGAATCCAAACGTATACTTGATTGCCGGCATCAGGAGCATCTGCAAGACGGTCACCCCGTTGCTGATCATAAAGAATACAGCAAACTGTGCAATTCCCGGATGTCTTTCCTTAAATGTTTTCCATGCGCCCATTTTCCGCTCTCTTTCTATACCGTTTAACAACCACTACCTCTAAGGCAATTAAACATGCTGCTAAAACCACATCCACGACAATAGCCGTAACCTGCCATGCCGGCATTCCGGCATTTAAATTATCGCTTACATATGCCCGGCTGTTGACAACTGTATACATGATGTTTTTGCACGCCTGACGCATGGCCAGTAAACTGGTGGCACTATTTGTATCTTTTACATGGTTTGTTTCCGTATCATAGGCAACCAGCATGAAATCATTGCCATTCCGGATTTCCTGATCGGCGTTCTGGAAGCCATAACCACCAAAGTAATCGGTCAGAACCATTCCCCGGAAGCCCCACTCGTCACGGAGAACCGTGTTAAGCAATTCGGCGCAGGCTCCGGCATATTCAGTTCCTATGTAATTAAAGGCTGACATTACGGCTTTGGCTCCGCCTTCTTTTACAGCAATCTCAAATGGTCTCAGGTAAATCTCACGGATGGCCTGCTCATTAGTCCAGGTACAAAGCATGTCACATCGGTTCGATTCCTGATCATTTAAAGCAAAGTGCTTAATATAAGCATAGACGCCGTATTTTTCTGCTCCGAGAACAGCATGTGCGGCAATCTTGCCGGATAGCAATCCATCTTCCGAATAATACTCAAAGTTCCTTCCGGCAAATGCGGAACGGTGAATATTCATCGCCGGAGCATACCATCCCGATACGCCCATCTCATCTGCCATCTTGCCAATGCTCTCACCAAACCGTCCGGCAATGTCCTTATTCCATGTACTTGCAATCATGACTGCCGACGGGAAGCCAATGGAACCGGTTCCGGTAAAATTGTTGTTGATGGATGCCGGTCCATCGCAATCAATGGTTTGAATCTTACCTACGCTCTTGGCTGCGGAGGACTGGTAGCCGCCAATAGCAATCATGGTATCCATGTCACTTACCGTTAACTGATCCAACAATTTTTCCCAGCTTGGATCGTCATAGGATGCCCCCCTCATATCGGCAAGCTTCATACCGTTCTTTGCTTCAGTAATGGGCAATACATCATCCGGATTGTTATAATCATCAGGATTATAATTACTGTTGTTAACAAATGCAGCCTTGTCTTCCGCATTCATTGTATAGCTTTCCGGTGCTGCGGTTGCCTTAGCATAGTTGGCAAACCCATTTGCCCGGGATAAATATTCCAGTTCTCCATATGCTTCTTCAAATTGATTCACTGCCGCTGTCTGGTCTGAAGATCTTTTATTGTTCTCATCATATACAATATCGGCATCCACATGGTAAGTCTGCCCGCTCACGATGGTATGGGAATCGGTGCGTAAGGAAATCTCATAGTCACCGGCTTCTAATACATAATTTCCCCCATTCTTAATATCATAGGAGGCCATATCCTCGGCATGAAAGGAAAGTGTAACGGTCTCGGATGCACCCGGCTTTAGCATTCCGGTTTTCTCAAAAGCTGCCAGATTTACGGATGCTTTCTCGATGCCTCCATTTGTGTAAGGAGGATTGTAGTAAACCTCAACCACATCTTTCCCGGCTGTATTTCCGGTATTTGTCACAGTCACATCGAGGGTAAGCGTTCCATT
>Ga0153999_1000372_pt1 | contig 20284 bp, 15 predicted proteins | sample TSNC083MetaG_FD_104675 | JGI IMG/M metagenome (GOLD analysis project Ga0153999, IMG submission 104675) | Attine ant fungus gardens microbial communities from North Carolina, USA - TSNC083 MetaG | ecosystem: Host-associated > Fungi > Mycelium > Unclassified | place: USA: North Carolina, Lumber... | reverse complement strand
GTATTTTTCGCCTTCGCTGTTGAAGAATGTTTCGATTTCCGCTTTATAGACAGTTTTGTAGCAATAATCAGCGAGGAGGCAAATGCCACCTCGCTGATTATTGTTGATCGGTTTTCCTGATTTCCCTGAAAGCGGTAGAAAACCAGGCAAGTGAAAGGGACCATTGACTTGGGCGGAAATATGTCGTCCAGGTTTATAATTTGCTTGTTTTTCTCTTGATGTATACTCGATTTGTGGTATAATAGCATCACACAGGTATTTACATTATTAAAAAGGGAATAATTAGGATAGATATGCATAAAGATGAAGCTAGAATAAAGCGCCTGTTTCCGTCATATTTTGAGCTTTTCAAACTACCTGATGGCGCTGGAGAAGAGGAAATACAAGTATATAGAGCATGTAAAACCTGCAAATGTGACAAAGAATCATTTACCCCATCATATGAAGAAAAAGGGTTTAAACACAATGAGGGGGATGACCCAGATGATCCGGGCCAATATTCGCTTTCTACATATGAAAAACCAAAAGATTGCAAGCGCTTTGTTAAGCTTAATAGTGAGTTTCAAAAACCATACAAAATTGCATTTGGTATCACACACCCCCAATATGGACTCGTTCAACGTACCAAAGAAAGAAAAATTAAGTACAAAAGTTCACATGTTGATTATTGGCTGTATGAAGAAGCCACTCCATATGAGAAATTCGAGATGATTGAAGATTTTGATTCTTATCTTGAAATATACAAAAAAGAGAGAGAAGGAGGTAACTGGTGTGAAAGACAACTTGTTTAGTATAGATAAATTAGGACAGTTAATGATAGATAAAATCTTTTTTGAGACAAACTATCCGATTTTATTTACCTGTGTGAATGAAAAAAATGATTTGTTCTTATGTGTTTGTTGCCAGAATAATATAGATGCTCAAAAATGGCTTATTACCAGAACAACAGCAGGAATTATTGTCGATATGCTGGAAGATAAAATAACTTTGCGTGAAGCATTTCTACAATACAGAGATGTCCAATATGTAGTAATAGACGATTATAGCGATATCACTATATCAAATGGTGATGAGGAATATTGGAATGATAATAGTATATATTTGCCTGATAAGGGTGAATATATTGAAGCTGAAGATGGTGAGTTTTACGAAGAAATCAGACATTATACGCTCCGGAATGTTTTAGATACCACATCAGTTGCAGATAGCAATTCAACTTACCTTTATTATAATGTTTCTCAACAACATTTTGAGTTTATTATTGACAGGTGCTACAAGTCAATAATGCCCCACCACATAATGGGATTTCATCACAAGTTTTTTATAACACCTGAATCAATCAAAATCATTGTAAATCAAAGTATTAAATTGTCATATGAATTAGAACAGAATCCAAAACAAGAAAATACCAACAATTCGTTAGATTATAATGAAGATGATATGTTGGCTGCATAGGTGGCTTAAATGAGAGAAAGCAATTTTCGATTTTCAGACCCCAAAATAATAGAGTCGGAGTTTTTTGTTAACGATTCATTTGAAGAGGAGAATTTTGAGGGATTTGAAATGGCTACGATTACTCATAACAGAGCAAATAAAGATAAAACAGAAGCCATTGTTTCTCTTGAAGTTATAGTTGGTGGGAAAACTGATAGCTATCCATTTTATCTTAGAGTAGTAAATCAAGCGCATTTTAGCTGTGATAATCCAGAAACATTTGACAGGTTAATTGACACTAATGCTCCTGCCTTATTGTTATCGTACATAAGACCTTATGTTGCAATGATTACTACTCAAGCTGGTATAAGTCCGCTTCATATTCCATTCATGAACTTTACTAAACAAAACGACACACCAGAAGATTCTTAAGAATACAGTCACTATAACAAAAAGCACCTATTGGGGTTCAATAGATGCTTTTTGTCTATAAAAATATATTTTGGTCATAACAGTGACATCTTTGCTCCTGTGGTCTTCATCTAATGATTCGCTGTATCGGTGAATGCCGTATCGGGGCTAATATAACCCACACCGCAGACCGCCAGGTCGCTCCGCTGCCATACCATCCACCCGTTGTCATAGCTGGAATTGGTGAGGATTTGCGGATTGCCGCTACCGGGAACGTAGACCACGGCAAGGTTATCCGTTATTTCGTTTGATGCCGGGGTATACCTCATCCCCAAGGTGATCAAGCCCTTACTGAAATTGGAAATATTCTCCGTCTTATCACCGTTCTTGTAGCTGACGGTTATATCCCATGCCGGGCGGCTGCCGATATATGCCCTCACCTCGTCGGAGAGATTGGAGAACCGGGCGGCCGATACCATGACAGCTTTGCCGCCGCTCTGCCTGTTGATTTCCATGATGGCCGCGAGGTCGAGCCGGAACCGGAACGAGTTGGTCGTGATGGCTGTGTCCTTGATGCCCGCCGATTCCAGCAGTGCCAGTGCGTCGGCGTTAAAGGTGATGTTCAGGCTGTCGATGTCGGCAATTGTGGTGAAATTGAACTCCAGCGCGTAGCCGTAGCTCTCATGGCCTTGCCTTTCCGCTTCCTCCTTTGCCTTGTCAAGTGCCTGCTGTACCATATCTTTTGTGATGGTAAAAGCGAGGGCGTTGTTTTCATCCGGCAAAGTGGTCAGCGTCGTCCTGGCGGTTGAGGGATAGCCGGGTGTTGTCATGACCGTCACGAGGTAGGTGGTGGCCGGGGTGTAGGAATAGCTGTCGCTGTCGTCGGAGGACGAACTGCCGCCTGTATAGGTGAAGTTTGCGGTAATCGTTGTGGCATTACCGGGCATGGTGAAGGTAGTGCCTGCGCTGTCGGCATCGCCGAAGCTGCCTCCGTTCGAGGAAGTCCAACCGTTGAACCTGTAATAGCGGTTGGCACCGGCGGCAATGTTGATAACGTCGCCCTGCGCGTAGCTGCCGCCTGTTCCCGCCGTGATGCTGCCGCCTGTCCCGGCATTGATTGTCAGGCCGTAAGTAGTTGGAGCGTTGATGATAAATGCCGTGCTTTCGCTGCCCATAAAATTCGTACTCGCCGCCTTTGCCGTGACAGTTGCGGTGGCGGTTCCCACGCTGGCATTGTTTGCATAACTTACGTCATATTCCGAAGCCGGAACGGTGATGCCGCCGGTTACAATACTTGTTACGGCTGGTGTAACCGCGCTGTCCGTGTAAATATGCGGCCCCGCCGCAAGGGTAATTGATGCGCCGGTGAGCGATCTTTTCTCAATGTCGAAGGTCACCGTCTTTGTGCCGGTGTAGTTGCCCTGTCCGTTCAGTGTGACGTTGCCAACCTCTGTCCCGGCGTCGATATTCGTGCCGTATGTGTTGGTGTAATCGCCGCTTGTGATGGCGATTGTTCCGTCCGACACAGTAAAGACAGGCTGTAATTGGCTGCCCGTATAAATGCGGTCGCCTGTGACCGATACCGTCACGCCCGAAATGTCGCGGGGTTCTACGGTAATATTGAGTGTAGCCGTAGCCTGATTATAGTTGTTGTCAGCCGCTTTTGTGGCCGTGACAGTTGCGGTGCCCGCGCCGGTAATTGTCACCGCGCCGCCCGACGTCACTGTCAGCACATTGTTGGCTGGAGCGGAGAACGTCGCCGCGCCGTCGCCGGAGCCGCCGCCGGTTGATAGTGTAAAGCCGTTATCTCCATAGGTAATCGTCGCGGGGTTGCCGGTTATGGACAGCGCCGATTGGTCGGCCAGCCCTACGCCGATGGTGCGATTCGCATTGTTGGTGTTGTAATAATCGGTCTGACCGTTATACGTCGCCGTGTAGGTATGGCTGCCCGCTGTGGGATTATTGACGGTATACGCCGCCACGCCGGAAACGTCTAATGCGACATTAGCCGCCAATGTCGTGACGCCCTCGCTGAACGTAACCGTCCCCGTGGGTATCGCGCCGGTTCCAACTTTGGACACCGTGGCGGTCAGGACGATGGGTGCGGTGATGTTCGAGCCGCCCGTGGCGTCAAGGCTTACGTTGGGCGTGGCCGCGCTGACCGTGACCGTGCCGGAGGTTACGCTGGCTGCGGCGTATTCGGAATCCGCCGCTTTGGTGGCGGTGATGGTGAACGTCCCCGCCTTGTGAATCGTCACAGTATTACCCGACACGCTGACAACGCCGGGATTGCTGGAAATATAGCTCACCGCGCCGCCGCCGGAGCCGCCAGAGGTGGAAAGGTCAAACGTCGCGTTGCCGTAAGTATAGCTATTACCAAGTCCGGTGATGGACAACGCCGCCTGTGCGCCGAGGTCAACCGTGTAGCCGGTTATCTGTGCCGCGTTCGCTGCGCTGTTGTTCGCGTCACCGGCGAAAGACGCGCCGAAGCTGTACGTCCCCGGCGTCAAGCCTGTAACGGTGTATGTCGCCTCACCGTTTGCGTCTGTTGTAGCAGTTTGCGAACTGCCGCTGCTTCTCGTAAAGGTGATTGTTTTGCCAGAATTACCGCCAGCCGCGCCCGTCAGGGTGGCCGTCAGCGTTACATTGCCAGGATAGGTCTGTGTACTTGTCGGGGACGCGGAAAGCGTCAGCGACGGTGTGGCGATAAACACCGCTGCTATCGTATGGTTGCCGGTTACGTTTGTAAAGGTGTAGGTGCCGCTGGAAACGGCGGCGGCATCGTTATTATTGTCCACAAGCACCTGATGAATCACGTAGCCGCTGTCCGGCGTGATGGTAAAGGTCGCGTCAGCGCCTTCGCTAACCTGAACGCTGCCGGAGGGAGATATGCTGCCGCCCGTCCCTGCCGAGGCCGTGATGATGTGGAGAGTCGCGTCAGCGCCCGTGCCCGAACTGTCGCCGCCTGCGCCGATATCCGCGCCGTTGTTGCCGGAGCCGCCACCGGAGCCGCCGTTCGCGTTAACTGTTCCGCCATTGATAGTGATGATTCCGGCCGCGCCGCCCTGATTGGTGCCGCCGCCTCCGCCAATGCCCGCGCCGCCGTTGATGCCACCGTCGCTGACGTAGCCGTCACCGCCGGTCGCGGTAACTGTTCCGCCGTTTATGATGACGGTGCCGCCCGAACCGCCACCGTAACCGCTGCCGCCACCGCCGCCGATGCCGGCGCCGCCGCAGTTGCCACCGCCGGTGCCGGAACCGCCGGTCGCGGTAACTGTTCCGCCGTTTATGGTGACGGTTCCGCCATCGCCGCCTGGAAAAGCACCACCGCTCGCACCGCCACCGATACCCGCACCGCCACTGGCGCCGTTGGCGATGACCGTGCCGCCGTTTATGGTGATGATGCCGCCATTACAATTATCGTTGCTGCCGATACTCGCAGCGTTGCCGCCGATGCCCGCGCTGCCGAGTCCGCTGTTGGCGGTCAGGCTGCCCGCGCCGCCGATGGTAAGCGTTGTGCCCTCTGCGGATCGCAGGCCCGCGAAACCAGCAGCGGCGCTTGCGAGAGTGTTTGTCCCCGTAATCGTGAGGTTGACGGTGCAGCCGGATTCAATAGCGAACGCCGCGCCGTTAAGACTGATTGCGTTGATAGTCACGCCGTCAAGCGTAATGTCAAAGGTGCCTGTTGCTGGCGTACCGCCGCCCACATAAACGCGGTAACTCCCACCCGCGTCGCCGGTGATGGTGTATGTGTTGTCAGGGTCTTTTATCCAGATAGTGTTGCCATTATCTATCTCCCAGCCATCGCCAGCACCCGGCGTACCGGGGCTTGCGAGGTTTATGGAAACCGCCGCCGCCGTCGGCTGTATGCCCGTAATCCCCGGCGTGACATACGCCTCCCGCGTTACGGTGGCGGTCACCTCCGCGTCGCCGGGGTGCGCCGCCTGATAGGTGATGGTATACGGTATCGCCGGGAAGGGCGGGCCGTCCGGTATGGCCGGGTTTTGCATATTCAGCCCGCCAACGTCCTTGACCGTGACCGTCACGGCCTCGCCGTTTTCGTCCACGGCAGTAACCCCCGCCAGCAGGTCGGCTTCCGTGACCGCGACGCCCTCGGTCAGATATAGCGCCGTTGGATCGCCGTACTCATCCTCATCAATGAGAATGGTCACGGCGGCGGACTTGCCGGAACCGTCCACCGTCAATTCGTCACAGTTTTCATCGCATACGTGGTCACAGGCCACGGCCTCTATGTAGCCGCAATCGTCATCGCAGAAATGATTACAGACAATTTGCTCTGCATCGGCCCGTGTTGCATCAGATTGCGTTGCCTCGGATTCGGTGATATTCTCCCACTCGCAATACTCGTCGTGCACATGCCGGCACTCCGCGCCCTCCACATAGGAGCAGTCAGCCAGGTGGTCATCGACCGCCTGGCAGGAGTGAGTACAGCCGCTTTGCGCCGCCGCTCCCGTTAAGGGTATCATCCCCACCAGCAGACATACTGTCAGCAGCAGGGAAAGGATTTTGTTTAATGCTTTCTTCATTGCTCATACCTCCGTTATCTGTTAAATTGAATATTATGGTTCCCCATCATCTCATAATTTCCGGGTGCCACGGTCGCCCCGCCCCGTCGATGCGCCGCAAGGCCTCGCCGACGCGCAGGGGCGTAACCGGCTTAGTCAGATAATCCAGCGCATGCAGCCGGAAACCCTCGGTGCCGTATTCGGTCAAATCGCTGACAAGGAACATGGGCAGGTCTTTGTCCATCCCCCGGATATTCCAGGCGGTTTGTACGCCCCGCATGTTGTCCACGCCGATAAAGGTCATGTCGTAGGGGCTGCCCGCGTCGCGCCTGGCCTCAAAGTCATAAGTGAAGGTTACCGAGTCTGTAAATACCATCATGGCTGCCTCCACGCCCTGTTCGCGGTAATGCTGCCGTACGGCCCCGGCGGTATGAGCGCAGTCCGACGCATTATAATCAAATACGGCAATTAGTTTTTTCTCCATATTCTCACCTCATTCCCAAAACGTACGACTTTCGTAATTACAGTGTATAAAATTATCCCGAAAAAACAACAGGTTTGGCCTGAACGGGCGTATATGGCCTAAACGGGAAAAAGAAGTACAGTTTTCTGGCAAAATTTAAGAGGAGGCAATACCCCCTCTTAAATTTTGCTGATCTGTCCCCACTTACCCGGCTGCCATCAGAAAATCCACGCGGGTGATGGTCGTGTCGGGGGAGAACACTGTCGCGCCGGTGCCGGGGATAGACCTCCCCGGCTTGCTCAACGTCAATGTTATCCTTCACCTAATGATTCTCTGTATCGGTGAACACTGTATCGGGGGTAATATAACCAACACCGCAGACCGCCAGGTCGCTCCGCTGCCATATCATCCACCCGTTGTCATAGCTGGAATTGGTGAGGATCTGCGGATTGCCGCCGCCGGGAACATAGACCACGGCGAGATTATCCGTTATTTCGTTTGATGCCGGGATATACTTCATCCCCAATGTGATCACACCCTTACCGAAATTGGAAATATTCTCCGTCTTATCACCGTTCTTGTAGCTGACGGTTATATCCCATGCCGGGCGGCTGCCGATATATGCCCTCGCCTCGTCGGAAAGATTGGAGAACCGGGCGGCCGATACCGTGACGGCTTTGCCGCCGCTCTGCCTGTTGATTTCCATGATGGCCGCGAGGTCGAGCCGGAACCGGAAAGCATTGGTCGTGACTGCCGTTTCCTTGATGCCCGACGATTCCAGCAGTGCCAGCGCGTCGGCGTTAAAGGTGATGTTCAGGCTGTCGATGCCGGCGGTGGTGTTGAAATCGAACTCCAGCGCGTAGCCATAGCTTTCGTGACCTTGCCTTTCCGCTTCCGCCTTTGCCTTGTCAAGCGCCTGCTGTATTATATCTTTCGTGATGGTAAAGGCGAGGGCGTTGTTTTCATCCGGCAAAGTGGTCAGTGTCGTCCTGGCGGTTGAGGGATAGCCGGGTGTTGTCATGACCGTCACGGGGTAAGTGGTGGTCGGGGTATAGGAATAGCTGTCGCTGTCGTCGGAGGACGAACTGCTGCCTGTGTAGGTAAAGCTTGCGGTAATCATTGTGGCATTACCGGGCATGGTGAAGGTAGTGCCTGCGCTGTCGGCATCGCCGAAGCTGCCTCCGTTCGAGGAAGTCCAGCCGCTGAACCGGTAATAGCGGTTGGCACCGGCGGCAATGTTGATAACGTCGCCCTGCGCGTAGCTGCCGCCTGTTCCCGCCGTAATGCTGCCGCCTGTCCCGGCAGTGATTGTCAGGGCGTAAGTGGTGGGAGCGTTGATGATAAATGTTGTGCTTTCGCTGCCCATAAAATTCGTACTCGCCGCCTTTGCCGTGACAGTTACGGTGGCGGTTCCCACGCTGGTATTGTTTGTATAACTTACGTCATGTTCCGAAGCCGGAACGGTGATGCCGCCGGTCACAATACTTGTTACGGCTGGTGTAACCGCGCTGCCCGTGTAAATATACGGCCCCGCCGCAAGGGTAATTACCGCGCCGGTGAGCGATCTTTTCTCAATGTCGAATGTCACCGTCTTTGTGCCGGCGTAGTTGCCCTGTCCGGTCAGCGTGACGCTGCCGCCGTCTATCCTGGCATCGATATTCGCACCATAGGCGTTGGTGTAGTCGCCCGTTGTAATGGCGATCCCACCGTCCGCTACGTCAAATACAGGTTGTAGCTGGCTCCCCGTGTAGACATGCGGCTCGTCCAGCACCGTCACTGCCACGTTGTCAATGTCGCGGGGCGCTACGGTAATGCTCAGCGTAGCCGTAGCCTGATTATAGTTGTCGTCAGCAGCTTTTGTGGCCGTGACAGTTGTGGTGCCCGCTCCGGTAATTGTCACCGTGCCGCCCGATGTCACTGTCAGCACATTGTTGGCCGGAGCGGAGAACGTTACTGCACCGGAGCCGTCGCCGCCGCTGGTTGACAGTGTAAAGACGTTATCTCCATAGGTAATCATCGTGGGTTTGTCGGTTACGAACAGTGCCGATTGATCGGCAAGTCCCACGCCGACGGTACGGTTCGCATGGTTGGTGTTGTAATAATCGGTCTGGCCTGAGTACGTCGCCGTGTAGGTGTGGCTGCCCGCCGTGGGATTATTGACGGTGTACGCAGCCACGCCGAAAGTGTCCAATGGGACATTGGCCGCCAATGTCGTGCCGCCCTCGCTGAACGTTACCGTACCGGAGGGTGTCGTGCCCGTTCCCACCGCCGACACCGTGGCGGTCAGGACGATGGGGGCGGTGATGTCCGAGCCGCCCGCGGCGTCAAGGCTCACATTGGGCGTGGCCACGCTGACCGTGACCGGGCCGGAGGTAACGCTTTTTGCGGCGTAGTTGGAATCCGCTTCTTTGGTGGCGGTGATAGTGAACATCCCCGCCTTGTGAATCGTCACCGTAGTATTTGACACGCTGGCAACGCCGGGATTGCTGGAAGTATAGCTCACCGCACCGCCGCCGGAGCCGCCGGAGGTGGAAAGGTTAAACGTCGCGTTGCCGTAGGTATAGCTATTACCAAGTCCGGTGATGGACAACGCCGCCTGTGCGCCGCGGTCAACCGTGTAACCGATAATCGCCGTCGCCGTTGTTGCGTTGTTGTTTGCATCACCGGCGAAAGACGCGCCGAAGCTGTACGTCCCCGGATTTGGGCTTGTGAAAGTGTATGTCGCCACGCCGGAAGTGTTTGTTGTCACTGCTGGCGATGAACCTACACCCGTAAACGTAATTGAATGTCCGCCATTGCCGCCAGCCGCACCAGTCAGAGTCGCCGTCAGCGTGACGTTGCCCGGCAATGTCAGGGAGCTTGACGGGGACGCAGAAAGCGTCAGCGATGGATTTGCTGCGAAAGCCGCCGCTATGGTGTGGGTGCCGGTCACATTGGCAAATGTGTGGCTGCCGCTGGATACGGCGGTGAGATTGTCCGCATTGTCCACCTTTACAGATGCGATACTATATCCGCTGTCCGGCGTGATAGTGAAGGTGATATCGCGGCCCTCAGTAACCTGAACCGCACCGGAGGGAGAAATTCTGCCACCTGCGCCCGCCGTAGCGGTAATCGTTTTGAAAGCCGTTTCCTCACCACCGCCCGTGCCGCCGCCGCCCGCGCCGATACTCGCGCCGCCGCCGCCGTTGCCTGTATCGCCCGTACCCCCCGTACCGCCCGTGGCAGTCACGCTGTTGCTTTGGATAATGATAGTCCCTGTATTACCGCCGCCGCCGCTGCCCGTCCCTCCGGTTCCGATACCCGCGCCGCCGTTGCCGCCCGTCACAGAAGTGCTGTTTCCGCCATTTCCGCCCGTGGCGGTCACTGTCCCGGTGGTATCAATCGTTATTGTATCAACGTCGCCCGCGCTGCCGGTATCTCTTGCGCCGCCGCTTCCGATACCCGCGCCGCCATTATTAGCGTTACCGCTGGAATTGCCGCCGTTGCCGCCCAGTGCGGTCACATCGGCGTCACCTGTGATGGAGATGTGACCCGAATCGCCGCCGTTTGAACCGCCGCCACCGCCAATGCCCGCGCCGCCGCCACTGGTATTGGTAGAAGCTCCGCCGGTAGCGATAACCGTTCCGCCGCTGATGGTGATGGTGCCGCCCGCGCCGCCTGAATTGGGAAGAAGATAACCGCCGCCGCCGCCAATGCCCGCGCCGCCGCCGCCGACATTGGCAGAAGCTCCGCCGGTAGCGGTAACTGTTCCGCCGTTGATGGTGATGTTGCCGCCCGTGCCGCCCGCGCCGGGACTTGAGGCGCCGCCGCCGCCGATGCCCGCACCGCCGCCGCCGTCAATGCCCGCGCCGCCGGTGGCGGTGACCGTGCCGCCGTTGATGGTGATAATGCCGCCGCTGCTGTTTGCGCCCCCGCCGATACCTGCGCCGTAAGTGTTGCCGTTGGCGGTCAGGCTACCCGTGCCATCTATCGTGAGCGTTGTACCGGATGGGACTTGCAGACCCGCGTAGCCGCTGGCACTATTGAGGGTGTTTGCTCCTGTCAACGTCAGATTAACCGTACAGCCGCTCTCAATGCCAAACGCCGTATTACTTAGTCCGGCCGCGTCAATAGTCGCATCGTCAAGCGTAATCGTAAACGTATCATTGGCCTGAGCGCCCACCCAAACGCGGTAATCCCCATCCGCATCGCCGGTGAGAGTATAACTGTTGTCGGGGTCTTTTATCCAGATTGTGTTGCCGCTAATCTCCCAGCCGGTGCCCGACGCACCGGGGATCGCCAGGTTAATGATAACATCTGCTGACAACGCATTATAAAATGCTGCGGTAACATACGCCTCCCGCGCTGCGGTGGCGGTCACCTCCGCGTCGTCCGGATGCACCGCCTGACAGGTGATGGTATACGATATCGCCGGGAAGGTCTGCCCCTCCGGTATGGCCGGGTTTTGCATATCCAGCCCGCCCACATCCTTGACCGTAACCGTCACTGCCTCGCCGTTTTCATCCACGGCGCTCACCCCCGCCAGCAGATCGTTATCCGTGACCTCGACACCCTCAGTCAAATATAACGCCATGGGTCCGCCGTCCTCGTCCTCTTCAATGAAAATGGTCACGGCTGCGGGCCTGCCGGAGCGGTTCAGCGTCAATCCCCCACAGTTTTCATCGCACACGTGGTCGCAAGGCACGGCCTCTATGTAGCCGCAATCGTCATCGCAGAAATGATTACAGACAATTTGCTCTGCATCGGACCGTGTTGCATCAGATTGCGTTGCCTCGGATTCGGTGATATCCTCCCACTCACAATACTCGTCGTGCACATGTCGGCACTCCGCGCCCTCCACATAGGAGCAGTCAGCCAGGTGGCCTTCGGCCGTCTGGCAGGAGTGCGTACAGCCGCTTGGCGCCGCCGCTCCCGTTAAAGGTATCATCCCCGCCAGCAAACATACTGTCAGCAGCAGGGAAAAGATTTTGTTTAATGCTTTCTTCATTGCCCATACCTCCGTTATCTGTTAAATTGAGTATTTTGATTCCCCATCATCTCATAAATTTCCGGGTGTCATGGCCAGCCTGACCCGCCGATGCGCCGCACGGCTTCGCCAATCCGCAGCGGCGTAACCGGCCTGGTCAGATAATCCAGCGCATGCAGCCGGAAACCCTCAAGGCTGAAATCCGCCCCCCTACTTACAAAAAACATGGGCAGGCAACTGTCCAGTTCCCGGATGTTGCGGGCCATTTCCAGGCCTCTCATGTTGTCCACACCGATAAAGGCCATGTTATAGGGCGTGCCGACATCAAGGTTGCACTTAAAGTCATTCGCAAACGGTACTGACGTCATGAATTCCACCACCTCGGCTTCCGCGCCCTGTTCTCTGTAAAACTCCCGCACGGCATCGGCTGTGTGGACGCAATCCGACGCGTTATAATCAAATACGGCAATTCGTTTTTTCTCCATATCCTCACCCCATTTCAAAAATTCACGATTCCCGTAATTCCAGTGTATAAAATTATCCTGAAAAAACAACAGGTTTGGCCTGTACGGGCGTATATGGCCTGAACGGGAAAAAATTGACGTTATGTCAGAACTTGTAGTATAATTAATTCATCTAATGATGTTCATTCTTTGTTAAAGGCCAGGTGATATTATGAAGATTGCAATTTGCGAAGATACGCCATCCGACAGCGCTAAACTCTGCGCTTACATAACCAATTATTGTGAACAACATTGCTACGACGGTCAAATCGTCACCTTTGACACGGGCGAGGCTCTTTTGGCGGATTTTTCGCCTGGCGCGTTTGACCTTGTTTTTCTGGATATTATATTGCCGGGGCTTTCCGGCATGAAAGTGGCGCAAAAAATCTGGAAAACCGACCGGGATTGCTCGTTGGTTTTTATTACGGTCAGTGAGGATTATGCGCTGGAAAGCTTTTCTGTACAGGCCAAAAGCTATGTGGTAAAGCCGATAGAGCAAAATAAAATGAACGATGTAATGCACACCTTACGCCGTGATTTTGATACCAACAGCCGCTTGATTGAAATTCCGGTGAGCGGTGAAAACATTATGGTCTCGATTGCCGACCTGCTGTACGCGGAGGTTTATGGCAAGTACGCAGTATTTCATATGAAACGGGGCAGGCTGACGACCCGCCTGCCGCTGGACGAACTGGACGCGCGCCTTGGCGGAGCTCCGTTTTTGCGTTGCCACCGCTGCTATATTATCAACATGAACTATGTGGATGATATGCGGGCTGGCGATTTTCTGATGCGAAATGGTGATGTCGTCCCTATGCGGAAAAACGGCAGGAAAGAGGTCAGGATGGCGATGGCGAAATTTACTGCCAAATCGCCGCAGGAGGTGAGTTAGATGCGGGCATGCCGAAACATCATGATCCTTGCCCTGACACTGGGCCTGATAATAAGCGTCCCGTTTGCCGTCCGCGCACAGAAACAGGAAATGCGCTCTGTCGGTGGTTTCAGTATCAGCACGATGAAACTTGAACCTATCCTATTGCAGGACGAGGGCGAGAGTGAGACAGAACCAACCACTCGGCAAGACGGAAATGAGAGCGGTGCGGAGCGAGATTCTGATCCGCAGCCAAGCGAGGACGAGAACGGGACAGAACCAATTACTCAGCAAGATGAGGATGATAACGACGGTGAGCCAAATCCCGGTCCGCAGCAAGATGAGGGCAAGGGCGAGACAGATCCAACTACTCTGCCAGACGAGGGGGAGAGCGATGGCGAGTCAGAAGCCGATCCGCCGCAAGGCGAGGAAGAGAGTGAGCCAGAACCAGCCGCTCAGCAAAGCGAGGCGGCTGAAGAACAGCCGGCTGAAAACAACAGCGATGCAGGGGAGCAATTACCGCTTGACGGATTGGAGCAGGGGCTAATCAGCGCAAGCATCCTTGCCCTTGACCTGCTTTTGCCGGAAGCGGACGAAGACACGGTATATAATGAAGAGCAGCTTATGGATTGGTATGCGGACAACGAGGGCACAGGCGGCACAGTTTCGCTGGGGTGCAACGTAATTATCACCAATGGCAATTTTTATTATAACTATGATAAAAATACACCCACCGTTACCATTGATACGGGCGAATTCGGTCTTATATATGACGGGGGATCACTCGCGAGCGGGGATTTTATGATCACCGGCGAGGGCGTCGATACGCCCGTCCTGACGGTGATCGATCCCGGCATATACATGGTAAGCTGGGTTCATTCGATACAGGGCCTGTCGGTCACGGCCACGGGCAGGGACGGTATTGGCGGTGTGGCCGTCTCCGTGTGCGCTGAACCGGGCTACTACTGGGACTGGCGGCCAATGTACGCATTTTTTCATGTTGAAAGTCTGATTTATTCCTATGGAGCCGGGGCGGTGGGTCTTGAACTGGAAGGGCCGCTGGATGTTTACTGTCTGAATATTCGGGTTGAGGGAGAAGACAGCGTTGCCGTCAGTGCGCCGCAAGGTGTGAATCTGTATTACTGCAAGCTGGAAGCAATCGGCACGGGAGGGTTAGCGGTAAGCGGCGGTGATATTCTGCTGGATACCTGCAACCTTACTCCCGAGGCATCCGACAGCAATGTTACGGTAATACAGTGCCGGATCATCGGCTTATCCGGCAGCAGATTCTATGTGCCTGTGCCTTTGGGCAGCGATGATATACTATATCAACCCAGTATCCAGTTTTTAACGGAGTTTGCGGACGGTACTCTCGCAGCGCAGACATTTTATGTGGTTTGGGACGACATGATTGACAGAGTCGACACAAGAAAAGTGGGACGGATCGCCATTCCCGGGAGTTTCCCGCCGCCCTTTGAGGGGCTTGGCCTCATCGAAAGCCTTCCCTTTGCCCTTGAGCTGGTGATTGATGTGCGCGATCCGGTTTTGCCGACGATATCCGAAATCCGGATGCACGATGATGAGGAGGAAAAATATATCCGTTTTGACTTTTGGGAATCGGATGCGTGGGAAGCCGGCGACTTGATTTTATGGCGGTCGGACGACGGCGGCACAACATGGTACGACTATACCGATTCCGACGACATTGAGTGGCGGGATGAAGGGGGCATCATTACCGATTTCGACGGCACTGAGTGGCGGGATGAATGGTGCGCCGATAACGTTTTTTATTTTTATTATGACGAGATTACCGACCCTGTTTTTTTCCAGCTTGAAGCGCCGGGTTATGGCGAATCCAATATTGTAGTGCTGTATTCCACGGACACGTGGGTCAGTACCGGTGACGGCGGCGACCGAACCGGTGCGGACAGAATCATCGGAACAAAGCCGGTTGAAACTACGCCGTCCAATGACGGCAACGATCACAGTAATGAAAACGGTACCGACGACGATGGCGGCGCGCAGCCGGGGGATGAAGGCGGCTCTGGCAATTCCGGAAACTCAAATGGCGGCGCGCAGCCGAAGCATGAAAGCGGCTTCGGTGAAAGCGGAAGCGATACCTCTGACAGCGGTACGCCCGACACCGATACAGGAACCGGGACTAACACCGACCCCGGCACCCGTACCGGCAACAATGGCAGCGCACCGCCGGAAGATACAACCGGCACCGGCGCTCCCGGAAGCGATACCTCTCCAACCAACACGGATTCTCTTTTCAGCATTCCGGTTTTTGCGGCTGTTCCCGACGCACCCACCGATTCCCCGGCACCCGCAGGAGAAACAAACGCCGCGCAAGCGCAATCCCCGATACCGGAGCTGCCATTTCCCCTGAGTACGGCCATGCTGCTGACGGGGAGCGGCTTCATTCTGCTGACCGGCCTGTCCATCTGGATTAAGGCACGTCGGCTGTGCAGGCGGTGATTATGGAAACAAATAAATGGTTAAAACGATATAACTTTATCACTCTGTCCGCCGTATTCATGCTGGCAGTTTTCGCCTGCCTTTTTCTTTACCGGTACGACAACAAATACACATCGCCCGGCCCCAAAGGAGCAAACGGTGTCCTCATTTTGAACGAGCAGGATATCCGGCGGCATCCGGTCCTGTTCCTTACGGAAGGCTGGGCATATTACGGAGGGCGGCTGCTCTCACCTGCAGATTTTGTAAATGCCCGGGTGCCGGATGAGTACATATTCATCGGCCAGTATGGCGGCTTTGACGTGGGGGAACTCACGGCATCCCCTCACGGCAGCGCCACCTACCGGTTGATAATAACGGTACCGGAGGAACCGGCAAACTATCTGTTGGAACTGCCCGAAATCTTTTCCGCTTACCGGGCGTATGTAAACGGAAAACTGGTGCAGACGATGGGCGATCCCGACCCGGTCAGCTACCGTCCGGAAACAGGAAACCGCACGGTGAACATCGAAGCGGGCGGGCAGATTGACATTGTGATCGCCGTGTCCGACTTCTCCCATCTGTACAGCGGTATCACTTATCCTCCGGCCTTTGGCGAGCCGGATCCCGTAAGCTGGCTGCTATCCGCGCGGCTTATTTTCCGCAGTATTTTCGTGGCTTTCGCATTGGCTGTCGGCGCGCTGGCCCTGCTGGTCAGTATAGCGGGCAGGAAGAACGTACTGGCGCTTTTGTACGGTCTTTTGTGCCTGTTTTTTGTGGGATATACCAGCTATCCGGTTATTAAGACGCTTTTGAACGGGTTTTATCCATACTACACCATGGAACATGTTTCATTCTGTGCCATGCTCACTGTCGTTACCCTGCTGCAAAAAAAAGTGTATGGGCGATCCGAAAAGTGGAGCCGCCTGCTTTTCGGGTTTGGTATTTTGATGTGCCTGTTCGCCGCTGTCCTTCCCCGCGCGCTGACCAGCGGGAGCCTGGCCGTCATGGGCGCGTACTCCTTTTCTGTTATGGCATATGAAGGGGTCACAGCCGCGTATCTGACGGTAACCGCCGCCCGCGCCGTCATGCAGGAGCGCGTTCATGCCAAAACGCTGATGAGCGGTATCCTGATTTTTGACGCCGCCCTTATCATGGATCGGCTGCTGCCGCTTTATGAGCCGGTTGTCACGGGCTGGTTCCCGGAGCTTGCCAGCTTCGCACTGGTGCTCTGTATCGGTATTGCGGTTGCCAGGGAAGTGGCGGCAAAGTACAAAGCCAGCGCCGTCATGGAAGAACGCATGAGCAGCATGGAGCGCCTCACGGAAATGCAGCGGGTAAATTACGACCTGCTGCGGGAACGGATCGAGGAAACGAAATCCGCCCAGCATGACCTGCGGCATCATTTTGTGATGATTGAGGGCTTGCTGCAGGACCGCGATTACGACAAGCTGGAAGGTTATGTCCGTGAATATCAAAGCGCCCTCCGGCACATGCAGCCGGCGGGATATTCCCAAAACCCGGTGGTGGATGTCCTGGCCCGGCATTATACCGTGCTTGCCGAAAGGGATGGCATCAGCCTGACGATGAAGCTGGAGATTGGCAAGGAAGTGGGGGCGCGTGACGCCGACCTGTGCGCCGTACTCTCAAACCTGCTGGAAAATGGATTGGAAGCCTGTATGCGGCAGAAAAGCGGTAAGCGTTATATTAATCTTTCCATCGGGCAGAAGCCGTCCATGCTCTCAATCCGCATGGAGAACAGCACGGACGGGAAAGTGGCCGGGCGCGGCGGCGCGTTCCTCTCTGCCAAAGCGGAAGGCAGAAAAGGTTATGGGCTGGACTCGATCCGGGCCATCGCCGCACGGTACAGTGGCGAAACGGAGTTTTTGTATGATAAGGACAGGGAAGTATTCATCAGTACGGTTTTGCTGATGTTTTGATCCTTTATGGCCCGTATGTCCTTGTTTGAATATTGGAATTTGCAAAACTATGCTGGAAAACTGGCATACTTCATGGTAAAATTGTAGAAAGAATGTAAAGAATGAGGAGTTGAACAGATGAAAGTGAAATTAAGCGTTGTATTGGATGCAATTGAGATGGTTGATGAAAACTACACTTACTTTCTGGATAAGGAAACAGGAGAAAGAGTTTTGCTTGTAGATGAACTTATTTCCGGTTTGGATAATGAGGGCCTGGAAGATGAAATTGAGGAAAATCCGGACCGCTATTTGAGAATGCCCACAAATTTTGAAGTTCATGAGTATCATATCATGGAGGAATTTATATGGACATTAAAAGGGGAAAAGGCCGCAAAATTGAAACGGGCTATTCAGGGGCGAGGTGCATTCAGAAGGTTCGAGGACGAGGTTCGCAGCATGGGAATCGAGCATCAGTGGTATGATTTTCAGGCTGAATATTACAAAAAACTGGCAATAGACTGGTGCCGGAGCCATGGTCTGGAGTATGAGTTATGATAAAAGAATTAAGCAAAAGATATTTTGACAGCCATCCGTTGGAGGAATTTTCAGCAGCGCGATTTGAATACAGTCTGTACTTAATGCATGGCATTGAGGAACATGTCAATGTTAACCCAAACTCCATTTAGTGGGGTATCGTATAATGGGTATTTTAGATTAATGGAGGTGATTGATTAATGAATAAAATTTGCCCGGAATGTAACCGTATAATGTCATATGATCCTTATTTTAAGGCCAACGTATGTAGGCAATGTGGGGCTACAGAAAAAGTTAACACTGTTGAAATTACTTCTAAACGGATTTTGGGAACTAAAATTCACTTTCATAGAAGAATGCTTTTATCTAAATAAGTAGCATGTTTATTTGGGTAATTATGAGGAGATGGATTTGACGGCCTTTTTTCCAATACATTACTTAGCCCCAGAGTTCAGGCTCGGGGCTTTTTCAATACACTTTATATCCAGGCAGGAATGCGGCCTGGATTAATCTTGCAGAGGAAGTTGCACTTCTTTGGAATAAATGATATTATAGTAGCGTATAATTCGAATTTAAAAACCAGTATAATAACAAGTGTTTTTTGGAGGTGGCAGAAATGGAACACGCAGGCTATGGATATTTTATCAGCACATATTTGAATGAAATTGATTTTTCTAAACCAATATATACAGGTCAGGTGGCGGAACAGGTTGCGGTCCATTTCCATATTGAAATACAGCAGGCAAAAGGAGTTGTAAATAATCAGCTAAAAAGACTTGCAGATAAAGGGTCTCTTCATCGAGTAGAAAAGGGAATGTATTGCAAAGTAAGGCAGACTTTATTTGGGTCACCTTTACCAGATATGGAGAAAGTGTTGTGTGAACAGTTGATATGCGAAGGAAATCAAATTATAGGTTATGAGACAGGACCTTCGTATGCCCAAAAAATAGGCTTATGCAGTTGGATGCCAAGAGAACAATACATTGCAACAAATCGTTATCGAAAACAGATTCCAGATCAGATAAAAATTAAAGTATGTCGTCCAGCAACTGAAGTTAGTACTAAAAACTATAAGTACCTGCAGGCATTGGATATAATACAGGTAATGGATAAACTGCCCGTAGATGCACCTGATCCGGAAAGAATCATCAGAGAGATGCTGCTTAAAAATCAGCTTCAAAATGAAATGCTGATTCTGCTGGCAAGAAAATATTACCAGCAGAAGACACTTTTTCAAACGATTGACATAGCATTGGAGGGACTGGCATGAAAGTTTCAGGTGACGGGGGAAGTAAATATTGGATGGTTGAAATAAAGGATAGTTCCACAAAGTCGATTTATACCAAAGCAGTACTGGAAGAATTGCCGGAATGGTTCGGAAATAAAGAAGCTCTTGACGACTACGTTGTGAAGGTTGCCGAGTTACCGTACTGGGCGGCGTTAAATGAAGATAACCGATGCATTGGATTTTTTTCTGTAAAAATACACTATGGTCATACAGGCGATATCTTTGTGTGTGGAGTGCTTCCTGAATACCATCGCAGTGGGATAGGAAAATCGCTTTATAACCTGGCTGAGGCATACTTAATAGAACATGGCTGTAAGTATGTGATTGTCAAAACGTTAAGCGACACGGCTGGTTATCAGCCATATGATAAAACAAGGGAGTTTTATAAACAGGTTGGATTCGAATCTCTTATTACATTGACGGAGATGTGGGATGATGAAAATCCTTGTCTTATTATGATAAAACCACTCGAATAATGTACTATCAGAATTGTAAAAGGCAGGGCCACCCTGCCTTCTCATCTACTCAAGAAAATATCTTCCACTCTTTTTACAGTTCACATTCATCATCAATACCCAGCTCTTGCCCGATGGGTCAGCATATAATCGCAGATCATCAAGCTTGACATGAAATTAAATTTTATTACACAATAAATATGCAATAAAATTATTCAAATTGCACAAATAATAGAAATGAACAAAGTTAATATTGACTATATTTGTGGAATACAGTAAAATAAAATTACATCTATTTAGGGATGCGTAGTGGCATGAAATTTAATTACATATGCGCATGCTTAAAAAATTAAGTGAGGAGGAAAAGTGATGAGGTTAATCACCACAATGAAAAAAGGAATGGTTGTTGGTTTGGCTGGGATTATGATGACTGCCCTGGTTGCATGTGGAGGCGGAG
>Ga0153999_1000371_pt1 | contig 20310 bp, 19 predicted proteins | sample TSNC083MetaG_FD_104675 | JGI IMG/M metagenome (GOLD analysis project Ga0153999, IMG submission 104675) | Attine ant fungus gardens microbial communities from North Carolina, USA - TSNC083 MetaG | ecosystem: Host-associated > Fungi > Mycelium > Unclassified | place: USA: North Carolina, Lumber... | reverse complement strand
TTGCAAAGAAATTGATATAGGAATGAACCAGCTATTGGAAAAACTATCTGATAAAAAACAAGTTATAAGTTATTATCAGAAAAGACGAGGTTTGAGGGAAAGCTATTCTGCAACTGGAGATGATATCACAGAAGAAATCATAAAACTACAGGGACTTGAAACATACCTTTTGAAAAGTTAGGTAAAAAAGTTAAGCTCCGAAAGCCTTGTATTTAAAGGCTTCCGGAGCTTTATTAGAGCTAAGTCGGAAACTACCGCTAGAGCGTGCGTGCAATTTGCGGTAATGATTTTTCAAACACGCTCAAAAAGCTCCCTTAATCCTGAACCAGTGCCGCTTTGATTCGTCTCATGCACTCCTCTACCTGTTTCCTTGGCATCGCAATATTGATGCGTTCAAAACCGTTGCCCTCTTCGCCGAAGATATAACCTTCATCAAAGGCAATCCGGGCCGTGTTCTGCATTATATATTCCAGCTTTTTCGGATCTCTTTCGTATGCATTTAAATCAATCCATACCAGATAAGTCGCCTCCGGAATCTGCATTCTGGCTTTTGGTAAGTGTTCGTTTAAAAACTCCTTAACATAGCGGATATTTCCATCCAGATAATCCTTAAGCTGGTCAAGCCACTCTTCTCCCTCGTTGTATGCGGCGATTGTCGCGGCAATACCGAATGGATTGGCCATACTGACCGAAAACTCATCATCAATCACTGCCAGCCATTTCTGCTGCCATTCCTTGTTCGGGATAATATTGTTGGAAAGCTGCATCCCAGCCAAATTAAAGGTCTTGGAAGGTGCCGTACAGACTGCCAGATGGTCGGCATATTCAGGCGCCACCTTTAAAAGCGGGGTATGGACAACTCCCTTTCTGGTCAGATCCATATGGATCTCATCAGAAATAATCCATTTTCCATGTTTTTTGGCAATGTCAACCAGCCTTCGCAGTTCCTCTTCCGTCCACACCCGGCCGACCGGATTGTGGGGGCTGCACAGAATCATTCCCCTGACATTTTGATCGGCAAATTTTGCCTCCAGATCAGCATAATCCATCTTGTAGGTGCCATCCTCATAGAGCAGCGGGCTATTATAAATTTTACGTTTCGAAGCTAAAATTTTGTTCGTAAACGGATAGTATACAGGGCGCTGAATAATGACTCCGTCCCCTGTCTCAGTCAGTGCCCGCAAGAGGAATGCGAGAGCCGGCACCACCCCCGGACTGTAGAAGATGTCCGCCTTGGGTATATCCCAGTCATAACGGCGCTTAAACCAGCCGGTTACGGCAGTTTTCAGTTCTTCATTTTCATACATCGTATAGCCGAATATCTTCCTGTCGATTCGTTCATGCAGAGCCTTTAATATCGGTTGCGCACAGGCAAAATCCATATCTGCCACCCATACCGAAAGGGCATCCTTTGGCGCACCCTCGGGAAGGGCATCCAACTTGGCGGCATATGTACCTTTCCGGTCAAGTATTTCATCAAAATTATACAGCAATTTCTATTCCTCCTGTTGTTATTTAATATATATATCAGAACGGCTGCCAGCCAAATTCAGTCAGGCCGTACATAATCACGAAGGCCAGCAGGATGAAGCAGATAACCTTTGGGATTACCCATCTGAACCATTTCGGAAATGGGACACCGGCCATGACGCAGGAGCCAACCGTCCAGCCCAGAAACGGCGAAATCATATTGGTGAAACCATCTCCATACTGGAAAGCCTGAACCGCCAGGTTCGGATCCATCTTCAGGGTTTCCGCCACCGGCTTAAGAATCGGTACCAGAATCGCCACCTTGGAGCTAGCCGACGGAATCAATAAATTCACTACCGAAATAACAGCGGTCATACCAATACTGGAAACAGAACGGCTCAGCCCCATCAGCGGGCGGGTCATGGCATAAACAATTGTATGCATAACATTTCCTTCTGTCAATACCAGCGACATTACACCGGCAAGTCCAATGACAAAACCAACAAAAACAAGCGACTGCAGACCCTTCACAAATTCATCACCGATCCGGTCAAACGAGAAGCCTCCCAAAAAGCCACACAGGATTGCGACAGCCATTGCCAACGCCACCATCAGATGCATCAGGAATGCGGTGTTGCCGCCCAATAGCGGATAAGCCACCATTACGGCATACTGAGCCAGAAAAATAGTCAAAATTACAACTGTCCGCCAGGATAATGTAACATCGTTTCCCAACTTCGCCTCATCTTCTTCCGTAACCACCATTTTATCCGGATTCCAGCCCTCACTCCACATCAGGGAACGACTTGGATCTTTCCGGATGATCTTCACATAACGCAGCAGAAAGAAAAGACCGACCACCAGATAAACATTCATGCTGATAAACATGGTAAAGAATGTTCCATATACCGGAACGCCCATCATCATCTGGGTAACAAACTGCTTAGTCGGTCCGGTACCAAAGCCCAGCAGGGTTGCATAGCTGGTGACACCAATGGCACAGATGGGATCCAGCTTCAGCTTTTTGCAAAAGATCACACCGATCGGAACTACGGCAATCAGCGCGTCGGTTCCACCGAAAGCCCCCAGATAAAGCATTAAGATAAACATGATGGAAATCAGGATTGATTCATTTTTATCCTTCAGTTTGAATATTGCCCAGTTTAATAACTCATCAATAGCTCCCGTTGCCATAACCACCGCCGTCATTGCACCAGAAACCAGTACTGTCCAGATGACGTTGCCCGAATTTGTCAGGCCGTTAAGAATCAGCATAAACATTCTCCACGGTGTAACAGGTGACTGCTGGCCAAGATAAGCAAACTGCTCACCAAGTATCTTTCCCTTTTCATCCACCGCAAACTTTCCTGCCGGAATAATATAAGTCATCAGACAGGCGAATAACAAAAGTCCCATCATAATCCAAAACAGATGCGGCATATGAAAGCTTTTTTTTCCTACACTCATAACTCCAATTCCCCCCTTTTCCTTATCCTAAAAAGCCGACTGCGTAACGTACCATGAACTCCGCCCCCTTGCGGAAAGCTTTTTCATCCAGATCAAACCGGCAATGGTGCTGTGGAAAAATTTCCGTATCTGGTTTGCCGGCTCCCAAAATACCGTAAAAACCGGGATACTCATTAATCAGATAACCGTAGTTATCACCGGCGCAGATCGGATCAGTCTGATCCGCTTCGCGCAAACCCTCCACCTGCGGCAGCAACTCCTTTGCCTGGGATATCATCGCCGCATTGTTCATCACCGGAATAACCCCGCCGTCAACCGTGATCTCACATTCGACATTATGAATCGATTCCACACCCTTTGCCATCTGCCTGAATCGTCCCATGATTGCCTTGTCGCCGCCCGGTTTATACCAGCGCAGCCCACCGCTTAAACATGCTTCGGCCGGAATAATATTGCCCAGTGTTCCGGCTTCAATTTTCCCGACATTGACCACCGAATGATCGAGTACGTCATAAAAATTACTTGGAATCGATGTTATCTTGAGAACCAGATCACAGGCCGCCTTAATCGGGTCATGGGTCAGATCCGGGCGGGCACCATGTCCGCCTTTGCCCCGTACGGTTACACGGTATCCCAGTCCGCCGGCAAAGACGGCACCGGAATACAAAAGAATCTGTCCTTCCGGGATTGCACTCCAGATATGCAGGCCGATTATGCCGTCGACACCGCCGATGGCTTCAAAATAATCTAACACCTCCCGGTATCCCAGCCCGATCTCTTCAGCAACCTGGAATACGCATTTTATCGTACCGCTCAGTTCTTCCCTGATCTCATTTAGAACCTTAGCCGCCCCTAACAGCATCGCCGCATGTGCATCGTGGCCGCAGGCATGCATCACGCCCTCATACCTGGAAGCAAAAGGCAGCCCGGTTTCTTCCTTTACCGGTAACGCATCAATGTCGGCCCGGATAGCAAGCGTCTTACCCGGCTTATCGCCTTTAATGGTGGCTACAACACCGTGATTGGGCAGTAGTTCTTCATAAGGAATTCCCATTTTATCAAGCTCTTCCTTGATCCTTGCCGAGGTTTCCTTTTCCTTCAGTGAAACTTCAGGGTGTTGATGAAACCATCTGCGATTTTCAATGATTTCATTTTCAAAGTCATCAAACAGTTTTTTGATTTTCATTCTTATTCTCCTTAAAGGCAGTATACGATTAATTAGATACTAAACCATTAATATGCTTAATTCTTAATCACATTATTATAATGCTCTTTTTTAACCAATTTGTCAATATTTTTTTTTTATTTTTTTATTTTTATGCAGTATCCCCATATCCTGAAGAATACCGCCGATTTCTTTTATTAAAAAATGCCCATATTTAAATATGGACATTTTTTTAACTATTGAGTTTGCTAAGTGCATTGCCGGCAATATGGCGGCTCTCCTCCACATCCTGCAAAAAGGCGGCATTTAGTCGTTCCTGAATTTTAATATAAATCATCAGCTCTTCATCCGTAAAACCTTCCAGCATACTTGCCGTCCTGAGATAGCAGCGGTTTTCAAAATCCTGATGACAATGATAAATCTGTTCTCCCTCTTCGGTCAGAAACAGCTTAAATTCCCGGTTATTCTCATTGTTCCGCTGTTGAAAGAGCCAGCCCTTATTTTTCATACGGCGCATCAATTGGGAACATGCACTCGGAGTCTTATCAAAAAATGACGCCAGCTCCGTTATGGTGATCCCCGGTTTTTTCCCAATCGCATTGATAAACTGTGATTCTGCCTGATACAGCACAATTCCGTTATAATCATGAAGCAATGTATTATAATCATTTACATATTTACATCCCAAGTCAAATTGTTTTATAATTTCCAAAAAAAATTGATAATTAACACCAGTCTTCATCTTCGTCACACATTCCATCTCTATTTTATTCTGCATACCCTATTCATCGTCTGTAAACAGCGGCCGCAGCTCTTCATCGTTGCGTACTTCTTCTTTGGGCATATATCTGGCAAAGATACCGGTAAAAATATAGGAATTAATAAATGCCAGAAGCGGAAAACCAAACAGCACCAGAAGCGGAAAAAAGACCGGAACCATCATTACAAAACCAATTATGCCAACGTCAATTACAATAATTCCAATGGTCTGCAGCAGGTGACGGACGGACATAAAAAATGCATTAAATAACGTTTTTTTTACCGGATTATAAAACCGTGCCTGCAGTGGGAATACATATAATGTGACTGCAGCACAGATGATGGCAGCCGCTCCGAATATAGCTATCATAAAGGTGCGAAAATATGAAGCTGTTGTATATATATTAATAAAAAAATGCAAGTCAAAGCCAATAACGCCTCCCGCAGCCAGCAGAATCAGCCAGATGACCGCAGCCTGCCGGAAATTCTCCTTAAAGGATTTGAAAAATGAACGGACTGTCGCGCCGTCTTCATCTCTTACCAACTTAAGCGCAACATAATATACTGCTGTCGTAGAAGCACCGACGGTAAAAATCGGAATGCTGCATACCACCCATAAAATATTCAGGATCATCAGATCAAAAAACTTACCAATAAAACGCCACACCGGATTATCATAATTGAAAATTGATGAAAACATTGAAATTCCCCTTTTCCTATTCATTTATATTACTTTTCTTATTATAACGAATTATAACAGAAAAAGCAATTTTACGATTTTTCATAGGTGGAAGGCATGTATCTGTGCTATACTAATTTCAGAGATAAAATCGTTACACTTATGAAAGGATACCCATGAGAATAACAGAAGAATCCAATTTCCCAAAAGAAGAACCGGTCATGCCGGTTTTGCCGGAGCCAAAAACGGAGCTTGAAAAATTAAAGGCTATGTCCCGGAAGGATCGTATCTGGTATATCGGTGAGTACTACAAATTTTATATTATCGGGGCGGTAGTTTTTCTTTTTCTGGCCGCAATCATCGGATCTGCTATCTATCAGGGCAGGCTTCCGACGGTGTATTACTGTATTTATATGAACAGCAGCTCTCCGCTGGAGGTTAATACGGAACCGCTTAAGCAGGGCTTTGGTTCCTGGCTTGAACTGGATTCCAAAGAGCAGATTATCACTGAAATGATATTCATCCCGATCAGGGACACGGCCGACGCTGTTGACTATGGTTCGATGGCAAAAGTATCGGCCGTCATCGCGGCCAGGGAACTGGACTCTGTCATCGGTGACCAGGACAGCCTGGAATATTATGCGGCCATGTCCGGCTGCCTGGATCTGGAACAGATTCTTTCAGCCAGCACGCTGGCACGGGTTGCGGATCATCTGGTCTACGCCGAAGGCGAGGATGACATTTCCCGCGCCTACGGTCTGGATCTGTCCAACACCGAATTCGCCAGGGCATCCGGATTGGGTCTTGAACCCCCGATCCTGTATATTATCAGCAATTCCACACGTATTGACACCAGTATTTCGCTGGTGGATTACCTGTTTGCTCCGTCCGGGTAAAACCAAGCTTTTTTAAAACTTTCACAGAATCGACATTGCCGGTCCTGGTTTTAGCATATACCGGGCAGCAAAACTCTGCTGCCACATAGGTTAAAATCGCCCGGCTTGCTTCTGTGGCATATCCCTGGTTTCGGTATGGCTTAAAAATATGGTACCCCAGTTCCAGCCGCCCCCCGCAGCCGGTAACTCCTGCTTTTCCAATCAACCGGTTATCCTCTTTTCGAACCACCGCCCAGATACCATATTCATAAAAGCCGTACTGGGATCTGATATAGGCTCTTAGTGTATCCTTTGAGGTAAATATCCGGTCATCCATATGGCCGCCGGTTTCTTTCAGAATATACCCCAGGTCATCTAAGTGAAATTCCCTCACCGCCAGCCGTCCGGTCTTTGTAATCGGCCAGGGCCAGCCGTGATGCCGGCGCACAACCCGCTTAAGATAGCAATCTCCTGCCAGATCAGGATTTTCCACCAGATACACCGCCGGGGATAAGTCCTGTTCGCCGCCCGGATGAAGATAACCAACAACTGCCTTCCCATCTTCTTTTGCCGTCAGAAGAACCGCTTTACTATCGGATATCACCACCGGATATAAGGTGCCGCCGACATCGACATTTTGCTCAAGAATCATGTCTTGCTAACACTTCACCGGTTCCGGGTACTCTTCACCAAAGGTATCGGCCGTAACAGACTTGATCCGCTGCTCTAACATCGGCCGGTCATTGCGGTCTGTTCTGGTATCGGCGATGGCATTTACCACATCCATACCTTCCACAACTTTTCCAAATGCGGCATAAGCCCCATCCAGATGCGGTGAGTTCTTATGCATAATAAAGAACTGGGAACCGGCCGAATCCGGCATCATAGCGCGCGCCATGGACAAAACCCCTTCCGTATGCTTCAGGTCATTGGCAAATCCGTTCTGTGAAAATTCACCCTTAATGGAATAACCCGGATCGCCGGTTCCGGTTCCCTGCGGACACCCGCCCTGAATCATAAAGCCATTGATGACGCGATGAAAGATCAATCCGTCATAATAACCTTTTTTTACCAAATCGATAAAATTTGCCACTGTGTTAGGTGCCGTCTCGGGGTATAGTTCGGCACGGATTATATTTCCGTCTTCCATTGTAATCGTAATTTCAGGATGTTTCATAGATGTTTTTTCCTCCATATCAACTGTTTTCCATAACTATATCATTGTGTGCCCAAAATTACAAGCCGTTTCCGTCATTCACACTTTGTTCATACATCATTCAAAAAGCTTTTACATTAAGAACATGATTTCTTCATGTTTTCACTCTATACTATAAACATGAAATGCTTATAAGATTTTTTTCATAATACTCGAGCTGATATTCAATTATCAGCTCTCCTCCCTTTTATAACCTCTTTTTTAAAAAACCACTTTTCCGGCGACGAAAAAGTGGTTTTTTATTATCCGGTTTGATTTTTTTTGGGATAGCTCACCTGTCCGGCCAGCAATACCAAAGCCAGCAGGTTAGGATAGGCCATCAGCCCGTTCCAGATATCGGAGAATATCCATACTGCATCCATCCGGCCGATGCAGCCGACAAACACTGCCGCCAGATATAAAAGGGTATAAATATGCAATCCGGCCTTTTCCGACCGTTCTCCCGGCAGCAGCTTGTGCAGCAGATAACCGGCCGTCTGGCGTCCCAGATAATACCAGGCAACGATGGTGGCAAAGGCAAAGGCAACCATGGCACCTGATACCAACGCCTCGCCCAGTCTTCCCAGCCGCCGGGAGAAGCACCATGCGGTAAGGGCAGCCCCATCATACTGATCGGGCATTCCGGTATAATATGTAATACACAGAATAACCAGTGCCGTCATTGTACAGACGACTATCGTATCGAAAAATACCTCAAATATTGCCCACATTCCCTGCTTCTGCGGTGTTGTTTCTTCTGCTGCGCCATGCAGGACGGCCAGACTTCCCAACCCTGCTTCATTGGAAAAGACACCGCGCGATAAACCATACCGGATACTCCGGTTCATCACAAACCCGGCCGCCCCGCCGGAAATGCTGCGAAACTGAAATGCTTCCCGGAATATCCGCCCAAAAACAGCCGGAAGTATTTCATAGCAGGAAAGAATGACAGCCAGGGAAAAAAGGATATAAATCCCGGCTGACAGCGGCATCATACGTTCTGATACCCGGGCAATCCTGACTGCTCCACCCACTACTACCGCTGCAACCGCCGCCGTCACCGCTGCCCCGATAACCCAGGCCGGAATCCCCGTCCCGAAAGTCAGGGTACCGCTGATCGAATTGGCCTGAACCATACTTCCCATGCCTAACGATGAAAATAAGGCTAAGACGGCATACAGAATTCCCATAACCGGGGAATGCAGTCCCCGTTCCATATAAATCATCGGTCCGCATATCCATGAGCCGTCTGCCCCGCGAATCCGGTACTGCTGTCCCAGTGCCGTTTCAGTGTATGCCGTCATCATTCCGATCAGAGCCGACATCCACATCCAGAATAGCGCACCCGGTCCCCCGGCTGTCAGTGCCGTAGCCACACCGACGATATTGCCGGTTCCAATCGTTGCGGCAAGTGCTGTACAGGCAGACTGAAATGCGGTAATGCCTCCTTTGCTGCGTCCTTTTTCCTGATCCGTCTCCGCCCGCAGTACTGCTCCGGCGGTTTCGCCAAGCCACATTTTAATACCGCGGATCTGAAACAAACCGGAACGAACGGAGAACCAGATGCCCACACCGATAAAGATGAAAAGCGTCCACGGCCCCCATACGATAAAATGGATCGTCTGGAACACAGAATCCACACATTTTCCTCCTCGCAATTTTCTCATAATTATGTTATGATAAACTACATAAATTTATTATTTGAAAGGAACATTGATTTGTATGCCTGGCTTTACTACGCATTATATTCTGGGAATGAAAGCTTATAATGAACTCCCAAACAACCAGCTTAAGTATCAAATTGCAAAATACCGCTGGCTCTATCAGCTTGGCCTGCAGGGTCCTGATATGTTTTTTTACAACATTCCGATACTGCGCCACCGCGACTACCGCAATGTTGGCTCTTATATGCACGAGCACCATATCAGCGATTTTTTTAAACGTTATATCCGCAATCTGGAGGAGATTGGTTCACGGCAGCAGCGCGAAGCGGGACTGGCTTATTTCTGCGGCTACTTAAGCCACTATATCGGCGATTCCATCTGCCACCCTTACGTGTATGGACGGATTGGCTATGATGCCAAACATCCGACCAACCACAGCCACGGACAGCATGCGGCGCTGGAGAACGATATTGATGCATTGTTTCTGATGCGGTATAAAAAGAAAAAGCCGTCCCAGTTTAACCAGGCGGCTACCATTTGCTTAAATGGAATGGAACTACAGTTTATCTGCCAGTTCCTGTCCAGATGTATTAATGAAACTTATTATCCGATTACTTACCGAAATAACTTCCAGGTCACTCCGGCCATGATTCACCGTTCCATTGTGGCAATGCGCTTCGGCGTCCGCACCCTGGCAGATCCTTCGGGAAAAAAGAAAGACCGCATCGCATCGGTGGAAAAAATCTTTATCAAAAATCCGGTTGCGGCAAATAAGATTGTCTCAGATGTGGTATCAAATCCCCGCAAGGTATTAAACCTGGATCATGAACTATGGTGCAATCCATGGGATCAGAGGCTGGCTTCCCGGGCTTCATTTCCGGAGCTGTTCCGCCAGTCACTGGTAAAAAACTGTGATATTCTGGCATTGGTCAATAACATTATCACCAACCCGCCGGACTGCCGCCAGGAATACTTAGAACGGCTGCTGAACGAACTGGGCAGCTATTCCTATCACAGCGGACTGGCGGTAACAGATTAGAGCGTGTTTGAAACTATTTCAAACACGCTCTTCTTAATCGGATTGTTCCAACAGTCAGGCTTATCTGTAAACCATGCCGCTTCCGGCCCGCTTACAATTTCCAGATGTCCTGATTATACTGAGCGATTGTCCGGTCCGCGGAAAAATAACCCGCCTGGGCAATATTTACAAGCATCTTCCGCGCCCAGCCCATCCGGTCATTGTAATCCGCAAAAGCCTGTTCCTTCGTCCGGATATATTCTTTTACATCCAGCAGTGCCATAAACCAGTCCTTTTCCTTCATATCCTTTTTAAGCCGCATAAGCCGGCTGATATCGCCAATCTGGCACAGTTCAGCTCCGGCAATGAAATCCACCAGCTGCCGGATACCTTCATCCTCCTGATAAATTTTATTGGGATGATAGGATTTCGTGTTGTATAATTGAATGACCTCTTCACTGGATCTGCCGAAAATATATATATTATCATCTCCTACCAGGTCATGAATTTCCACATTGGCGCCATCCATAGTGCCGATGGTTACGCCCCCGTTCAGCATAAACTTCATATTTCCGGTTCCGCTTGCTTCTTTGGAAGCCAGCGATATCTGTTCGGATAAATCACAGGCCGGAATCAGATGCGATGCCAGGGTAACGTTGTAATTTTCCACCATTACCACTTTCAGATACGGGCTGACTTCAGTGTCTTTGCGGATCAGCTCCTGCAGGCATAAAATAAGGTGAATGATGTCCTTGGCCAGAATATAGGCCGGCGCTGCTTTAGCACCGAAAATCATAGTGATCGGATGATCCGGGCGCCTGCCCTTTTTAATTTCCAGATATTTATAGATAGCATACAGGGCGTTCATCTGCTGGCGCTTATATTCATGCAGCCGCTTAATCTGAATGTCAAAGACAGACTGATCGTCAATCTCAATCTGCTGGGTGTTCTTTAAATAGGCTTTTAAGCTTGCTTTCGCCGCCTGCTTAATATCCAGCAAGTCTTTAAGTACAGCTTCATCATCCTGAAATGCCATCAGCCTGGTCAGTTCTTTGGCATCCCGGTTCCAGCCGATGCCGATTTTATCGGTAATAAGCCGGGCGAGTGCCGGGCTGCAGTGTTTAAGCCAGCGGCGGAAAGTAATTCCATTCGTTTTATTATTAAATTTTTCCGGGTACAGTTCATAGAATGCCTTGAGCTCTGATTCTTTTAATATCTCCGTATGCAAAGCGGCCACACCGTTGATGCTGAACCCGTAATGGATATCCAGATGAGCCATATGCACCCGGTTTGTAATGTCAATGATGGCCGTTTTGGCACCGTATAATTTTTTCACCCGGGCATCCAGATCCCGGATTATCGGCAGCAGATGCGGAACCACCGCTTCCAGATAATCAACCGGCCATTTTTCCAATGCTTCCGCCAAAATGGTATGGTTTGTATAGGCACAGGTATGCGATACCTCGGAAATGGCCTCATCCCGGCTCATCCCCCGCTGCTCCAGCAGACGGATCAGTTCGGGAATTACCATCGACGGATGAGTATCGTTGATCTGGATGACCACATGCTCGTGCAGCCGGCGGATATCATATCCCCGTTCATCCAGTTCCTGTAAAATCATCTGGGCTCCGCAACTCACCATAAAATATTGCTGATAGATTCGCAGCAGCTGCCCCTCTTTATCGCTGTCATCAGGGTATAAAAACAGGGTCAGATTGCGGGCAATATCCGTTTTATCAAAGCGAATCCCTTCTTTTACAATGGATTCATCCACCGTTTCCACATCAAACAAATGAATCTTGTTCCGTCCGCTTTGATAACCGGCAATATCAATATCAAAACGGCAGGCATTTAGGGTGAACTCTTTAAACGGTACCTGAAAACGGTCGTTGGTTTTGTTCAGCCAACTGGTTTTGGTGATCCATGGATCTTTCTCCTCCTGCTGCTTATAATCGGCAAATACCTGCTTAAACAGTCCGAAATGATAATTCAGACCGATCCCGTCTCCCGGCAGTCCAAGTGTCGCGATGGAATCCAGAAAACAGGCTGCCAGCCGACCCAGGCCACCATTTCCCAAAGATGGTTCCGGCTCAGCCTCTTCAATCTCAGATAAGCACCTTCCTTCGGCAGCCAGCAATTCGGCAGCCGTTTCATACAGCCCCAGATTGATCAGGTTATTGGAAAGCAGTTTTCCTATCAGAAATTCGGCTGAAATATAATAAAGTTTTTTTGTTCCTGTCAGCCGTTTTATTCCTAATTCCTCCTGCTTGGTAAGAAGCATCAGCGCTTTCAGCAGCTCCTGATTGCTGCTTTCTCTGACCGGCTTATTTAAAATATCTTCCAGTTTCTGTTTCATTTCTTCTCTTAACATATAGGCCTCCTGTTTCACTAGCGCGTGCAGTTGATTCCCGTTCAAACAAATGTCCTGCAAACACCTTCCCCGGCACGGCTTCCTTATCCTTTATCATATGGAACAAAGCCTGGATGGAGGCTTTTGCAATGTCCTCCACCGGCTGTTTTATCGTCGTAATAGAAGGTTCATAGTAATAAGTATCCGGCAGCCCATCAAAACCGGCAACCGCAAAATCGTCGGGGATGCGGTATCCCTTTTGGAAAATGGCTTTACAGGCACCGATTGCCTGCATGTCAGAGATTGCATATACGGCGGTAAATGACAGGTCTTCTTCCAGCAATTCCTTCATTACCTCATAACCGTTCTGCATCGAATACGATGGTATATCCTCTTTCATATAACGGATCAGCCGTTCATCAACCGAACGTCCATGCTCAATAAGCGCCTCCCGGTAACCCAAAAGCCGCAGCCGGCCGATACTCAAATCACCTTCCAGCGCTCCTAAAATGGCAATTCTCTGATGCCCAAGCCGACATAGAAAGTCGGTCATTTTATAGCTTTCCGCCTGATCATCGACCGAAAAGCATGAGCCGACGGTACCGTCCTCCAGCCTCTGGATGCCGGCAGTACTGAGGACAAACGGCACGTTTAACTGTTTCAGTTTTTCCTTAGAATGAGAAAAGTATCCGCCCAGAAAAACAATGCCTTTCAGCCGTTTTTCTTTAATCAGCTCCAGGGCAACATCTATTTCATCCTGAAGTTCATCGACATGCTGCAGGAAAAAGTTATATTTGTTCCGGCTGATCTCCTTTTCAATCATCTGAACCAGGGCTGAAAATAACGGATTGGAAATTCCCTTTACCAGGATCGCAATTGTCCTGGAAGCCGTCCGCTTGAGATTGCGTGCACTGTTGTTAGGCACATAGTTGTGTTCCGCTATTGTTTGCAGAACCAGCTCCCGGGTTCTCGGATTGATATCCGGATGATTATTAATTGCCCGTGATACCGTGCTTACCGCTACACCGCATTTCCTGGCAATATCTTTAATTGTTGTTTCCATTGAACTCCTCCGTGTTACAACCGGCCGTACAGCCGGGTCAGCTGCCTGATCCGGTTGATTAAATCCGCAGTCAGCTCATTTCTTAAAAGCCGCCATGCCCAGTTGCCGCCGACAGTCGCCGGCGTATTGATTCTGCCTTCCTGCTCCAGCTCGAGATAGTCCTGAACCGGAATCACACATAGCTTTGCCACGCTGGACTGAGCCAGCCGGATAAAGCTGCGGCAAATTTCGCCCTCTGCCAGATGATCCCTGCCCAGATATTCCAGGGCGTATTCCCGGTCGGCGTCGCTGATGCTGTGATACCAGCCCTTAATGGTGTTATTATCATGGGTTCCGGTATACGCAATACAGTTAACCGGATAATTATGCGGCAGATAATTGCCCGATTCCCGGGAGTCAAAGGCAAACTGCAGCACCTTCATGCCGGGATAGCCGGTCTGTTTAAGCAGCCGGAATACGGAATCCGTTAAAAAGCCCAAATCCTCCGCAATAATATCCAGCCCGCCAAGCTCACGGGTCACCGCTTCAAATATCTCAATTCCCGGCCCCGGCAGCCAGGTTCCGTGTTCTGCCGTCTGATGGCCGACCGGAATCCGGTAATATTCATCCAGACCGCGGAAATGGTCGATCCGGATTACATCATAAAGCTCCCGGTGATGGGTAATCCGCCCGGCCCACCAATGGAATCCGGTTTTTTTATGGTATTCCCAGTCATACAGCGGGTTCCCCCACAGCTGTCCGGTCGGGGCAAACCCATCGGGGGGACATCCCGCCTGCCCCGTCGGGCGGCGGTCATCATCCATCTGGAACAGCTCAGGGCGAGTCCAGCTGTCGGCACTGTCCAGTGCCACATAAATGGGGATGTCGCCAATAATCTGGATTCCATTCTGGTTGGCATATGTTTTCAGGGCCTTCCACTGTTTGAAAAACTGATACTGGACAAACTGGTGGTATTCCTGTTCTTCCTTCAGCTGTTCCTGGTATCGTAAAAGTGCCTGTGGTTTCCGCAGGCGGATATCATCATCCCACACCATCCAGCTTTGATCCCCGAAGCTGGCTTTGACTGCCATAAAAAGGGCATAGTCCGGCAGCCACTCCTCATTGCGGCGGACAAACTCCTGGTACTCCTCATCAGCAGAAAAATGGCTGCGCTGAAAGGCTTTCCACAAAATATTTTTCCGGGCTTTATAAATCCGGCCGTAATCCACCTGCCCGTCATCGGTTCCCCATTCACATGCATCACATTCACCGGCGGTCAGAAGTCCATCCCCGATCAGGGTTTCCAGATCAATAAAGTAGGGATTGCCCGCATAAGTGGAAAACGACTGATACGGGGAATCCCCGTATCCGGTCGGTCCTAAGGGAAGTAACTGCCAGTACCGCTGCCCCGCAGCCTTAAGCTGATCCACAAAGGTATAGGCTTCTTTGGAAAAACACCCGATTCCGTACTGCGACGGCAGACTGAAAACCGGCATTAATATTCCGCTTGCTCTCATTCTAATATCATCCCTTCTATCCTTTTACTGCTCCGGCTGCCACACCTTTGATGATATACTTTTGGCATGCCAGATAGAATATAATAACCGGTATTATTGCTAATACCAGCATTGCCATCATCGCCCCCATGTCAATGGAGCCATAGCCACCGCGCAGGTATTGTACGGCAACCGGAATGGTTTTATAATCATTTCCGATAACCAGATTTGGCAGCAGATAGTCATTCCAGATCCACATGGTATTTAAAATTGCCACCGTAATGACTGTCGGCTTCAGCATCGGCAGTACCACTCCAAAGAATGTCTGAAGCGGGCCGCATCCATCAATCAGAGCCGCCTCCTCAATCTCTGACGGGATGGACTTGACAAACCCTGTAAACATAAAGACCGATAAGCCGGAACCAAAGCCCAGATAAATAAAGATAATTCCCACCGGGTTATCCAGGTAAAGCATATTGGCCATATTGGACATCGTATACATGACCATCTGAAACGGCACAATCATGGCAAAAACAAACAGGTAATATAATATGCCGGTAAGACGTGTCCTGACCCTGGCAAGGTACCAGGCGGTCATCGACGTGCATACCAGAATCACGCCCACGGAAAACAGCGTGATAAACATGGTCCATCCAAAGGCCGAAACAAATCCGGTTTTGTCAATGCCGCCGGTATAATTTTCAAGCCCAACGAAGGTCTGGCTGTCCGGCAGTCTAAACGGTGCGTCACTGATGTAAAGCTTGCTTTTAAACGAATTTATCAAAATAATAAAAATCGGCATCAGGTACAGAACCGACAGGGCGGCCAGACACACCGACATAATTCTTTTCCTGCCCTTATTGATCTTTACCATCAGCTTTCCACCTCCTTACGTTTGGTAATATAAAGCTGCAGTAAGGCAATCACTCCAACCAGGACAGAGAATACCACGGCCTTGGCCTGACCGACACCTTCCCATCCGATCCGTCCATAAAATGTGTTGCGGATATCCAAAGCCAGCATTGTGGTCGCCTTGCCTGGTCCCCCGGCCGTCAGAGCCAGGTTCTGATCAAACAGCTTAAAGCAATTGGTCAGCGTCAGGAATAAGCAGATGGAGATCGCCGGCATGATAAGCGGGATGGTGATTTTTTTTAAAATCTGAAGGCCGGAGGCACCGTCAATCTTTGCCGCTTCCATCAGCTCGGTGGAAATATTCTGAATTCCGGCAATATAAATAATCATCATATAACCGATCAGCTGCCAGTTCATTAATACCACCAGTCCCCAGAAACCATATTTTGCATCGGTGGTAATCGTCACGCCGTAAGGCAGCAGGATGCCGTTGATAATCAGCTGCCAGATATAACCCAGGACAATTCCGCCGATCAGGTTCGGCATAAAAAAGACGGTTCTAAAAAGATTGGTGCCCTTAATGCCTCTGGTCAGAGCCAGCGCCAGCAAAAAAGCAAAAACATTAACGGCAGCCACGGCCACGATCGTAAATACCGTAGTAAAGACCAGCGCATTCAGGAAATCTTTATCCTGCAGCATCCTCACATAGTTAGACAAACCGGTAAATTCGGCATCTTTAATCGTTGTAAATTTACAGAAAGAAAGGTATATCCCCATCATAAAAGGAGCTAAAAACGCCACTATAAAGGCGGCCAGCGTCGGTAATACAAAGATGGGAAAATAGCGTTTGATTGACTTTTGCATAAGGCGGTTCCTCCTAAACCTAAAATCCGCTGCTTAATCTGCAATAGCAGCCTTTTCCAGTACCCAGTCTGCTTTCATGTCGGTTACCACATTGTCCCAGTTCTTATTGCCCTGTGCATATTGCAGCAAAGAAGCGCCGAAGTTGTCCTTAAAGGTCTGGCTTGGAAATGTAGCGAATTTCCAGGTTACAATGGTCTTGGAATCATCGTTCATATATTTTACCACTTCCTGTGCCAGTGGATCAACCGGCTGCTCTGCCGCCGTAAAGGTACTAAATGGGGCGATGAAGCCGAGATCTTTGGTCATATGAGCCTTGCCTTTTTCAGACGTAATCAGCCAATTGACAAAATCTATGGCCGCCTTCTGGTCCGCTTCACTTACCTTGCTGTTTACACAGAAAAAGTTCTCCGTCCCGATACAAAGCCCTTGTTCCTGATCCTGAGGCATTCCGGTATACAACGGCAGGAATTTTACATTTTCGGCCTGAACCGTATTGCCGCTGATCCCGGCAATCTGACCCCAGCCCCAGTTGCCGTTCTGAACCATGGCCGTCTTGCCGAGGGCAAATTCCGCCATCGAATCCTCAACCGATTTGGAGCCGATCAGGCCTGGTTCGGTAATGGAATTGTTCAGATATAGGTCAAACAGGTTTCTAAAATTGTCGGAATATGTGAAATCAAGCTCCGCTTTATCGGATACGACGTTTCCTGGTATTCATAATAAACCGGGACATTGGCCAGATGGGTCTGCCACCGCCAGTCATCTCCGGCGGCAAAGGAGGTAGATGAAAATACGCCTTCAATGCCAAGTGCTTCTTTATGGGCTGTCATGTCCTCGACAACGGCTTTTAAGGTGGCAAAATTATTAATATCGGCCGCGGATGAAACGGACACACCTTTCTTAGGCAGCGCAAAATATTTCTGCATTACAGCATCGTTGTAGATGATTCCGTACCCTTCCACGACGTAGGGAATGCCATAAACACCGTCACCATCGGTAATCGCCAGGTTCTTGTCGGAAAGTTTGGCGTATAAATCTGTGTCTTTTAAATCCCGACAGTAGCTTTTCCAGGACCGGTATCCCACCGGACCGTTAATCTGGAATAAGGTTGGCGGGGCTTTTTTTGCCATCTCCGCTTTCAGGTTGGCTTCATAGCCGCCTGATGCGGCAGTCACTACCTTTACCGCCACACCGGTTTCTTCGGTATATTCACTGGCGATCTGCTCCCATACCTGGGCCACCTCTGGTTTAAAGTTCAGATAGTAGACGGAACCCTCGTCACTATTTTTGCCGCCTGCACATCCGGCCAGTAACCCGGCCGCCAGTAACCCGGCTGCTGCTAATCCTGCTGACTGTTTCATTTTCATAATACCGCTCTCCTTCTCATTTGTTATTATATGTATCAATTTTCGGTAACGTTATCGGTAACGTTACCGGTATGTGCTTTTATATTAACATTATTGTAAATATTTTGCAATAGTTTATTGTAATTTACTTTAGTTTTTGTGCATATTTAAAAGGACTGATCTAAAAATAGCTGAATTGACAAAACCCTTTCAGAAGTATAAAATCAGAAGAAACGTAACGTGAAAAGGAGACTGTTTATGATTCGCTACGCTACCATTGGAACAAATATTATCGCAGATCGTTTTTTAGATGCCGCACGCCAAAATGACCTGCTGCATTATGCTGCTGTTTATTCCCGGAACACCGATACTGCAGCTGGCTTTGCCGCCAAATATCATGTGGAAAGAATCTGCACAAATCTGGAGGAGCTTGCTGCCGCCGATGACATCGATGGAATTTATATTGCCAGTCCTAACAGCCTTCACTATGAGCAGGCTGCTCTGCTGCTGGCTCACAAAAAACACATTCTCTGTGAAAAAACAATTACATCCAATACCCGAGAATTAGACGGATGCACTATTATTGCCTAATGGCATTGACGGAGCCGGTACCATCCTGGCCGTATATGATACTATGCAGGCCGAACTGATATACTCTAAAATCACCGACAACCGCCTGCCCAGCCAGATTCAGGGCGAGCAGGGAACCATGCTGATCAAAAGTATCAATAATCCTCATGAAATTATATTTGTTGATCGAAACGGGGAAGAAGACGTCCTCTTCTCGGCCGATAATACGCCGGATATGAGCGGTGAAATCTCGCAATGGGTAAACCTGATTAAAGAGGGTTCCGGAACTAACATTCACAGCCAATACTCACTCATGGCTCTATCATTGATGGATCAGGCCAGGGCGCAAATGGGGATCCAATTCCCGGCAGATATAAGATAAAAAATAGCCCGACACACTTTCCAGTGCCGCCGGGCCGATTTTTGTTCTTTTATTTACACTTTGCCAAAACTTCATCCAAATCCATGGTTCTCGTTCCGTCTTCCAGTTCAAATAAAGGAATCCCGATTCCGCCGTTTCTGCGGATCTCTTCATACATCTTTTCGCTTTCTCTGGCAGCCAGATACACCTTTAAATCCGGCAGGCTGGCGGACAGGTTTTTAAAAGAAATGTCAGCCTTATTCTCAACTAATTTGTTTAATGCATATAAAGTGTCCGGACACAAATGACTTCCAATAACAGTTACTTTCATCTTGATTTTCTCCTTTTATTGTTTAATATGGAACTTTTAGGCATGTATCCTTTGAGCAGCTTTATCTGCCGCTATTTTCTTTTGCATCCAATCTTTTCCATCCATAAAGCGGGTCACCACAAATGAAATGACATAATCACCAACAGAATTTATCATTGTGGATGCCGGATCAACCAGATTCCCAATGGTAATCGCAATCGGGAATGCCAATTCAATACTGTCGGGAAAGAAAACCGCGCAGATAATATACTCACTGATGTAGCCGCCGCCGGGGATACCTGATGCCCCCACAGCCGAGAGCACACATACAATGATAGCCTTTACATAGAGTCCAAAGCCTGTGAATGGAATGCCAAAAACACCACATAAGAAAGCTATTTTCAAAATGCCGGAGAAGCAATTACCATCCATGTGCATGGTGGCTCCCAGCGGGATAACCATTTCAGCAACATCATCCGGAACACCGGTTTCCTTACATGAAGTAAGATTGGTGGGGATATTGGCAACCGAGGAACATGTAGCCAATGCAGTTACAGCCGGCCGGAAAATATGACTGAACATAATTTTTACTGCACCCTTCCCACCGCCGTAACCAGCCCATAACGGAAAAGCAGTGAACAGGTATATCACACTCAGTGGGTAATAAATAGCCAACCCGCGGGCATAGTCGCTGGTTATCTGGGCGCCATAGGTAGCCACCAGATTGGCAAAAAAACCAAAGAACGCTATCGGCGCATAGTAGGTAATAATTGTCATAATCTTCATCATGGCTTCTGATAAATTCTCAAGCCATTTTCCGACGATAG